>Ga0207678_10000054_pt1 | contig 87616 bp, 81 predicted proteins | sample KBSC63metaG_FD_184319 | JGI IMG/M metagenome (GOLD analysis project Ga0207678, IMG submission 184319) | Corn rhizosphere microbial communities from Kellogg Biological Station, Michigan, USA - KBS C6-3 metaG (SPAdes) (version 2) | ecosystem: Host-associated > Plants > Roots > Rhizosphere > Soil ... | reverse complement strand
CTGCAGCACGAAGGATCGCGGCGTCGTGTACGGGCTTGACACGCTGCCGTCCACAAGCCCGCCCACGGGCAGGTTCCGCAGGAAGGCACCGTGCCGGAAGATCACGCCGAAGGTGCTGCCCAGCCCGCCACCCAACGTGACCACGGTGGGCCGGGTCTCGGGACCGCGGACCGACACGGTGGTGACGCCGTCCGACGCCCACACCAGCAGCTCCCAGTTCGAGTTCACGACTGACACCATGCGCTCCGGCGCGAAACTGCCATGCCGGCCATTCGGCGCCACCCGATATACGCCCTCGACATAGGGCGAGTCCGACAATCGGTACTCCAGCCCTGAAATGTCCTCAAACCGGTCGAGCACCACGTCCGGAATCGTAGCGCGGAGCGACTAGCACGCGAACACAACGCACGCGCCTGACCGGCCATCTCGGAGACCTGCCCGTCCGTCCGGCGAGGACATCTATTTATTCCTCATGGTGACGTTCGCGGTGCCGCCGGCGGGTGCTCGCTGGGCCGCCTTGCGCGGGCGACCGCCGAGGACCGGGCAGCCCCCCGCACGGCTAGGCGGAGCTTGCCCATGGGTCAAACGCCGTGCCCAGCGGCCCCGCAGGGGGCCGCCTTGAACAACGTATGGAACCTCTGAACATACGAGTTCCAGAGACTCCTGGGCTTGCAGACCGACGCCGACGGGCTCGGCTTGGGTACGCCGATCCAGGAATCTCATAGTTGATCGAGCACAGCAGCACCGCTGCGACGAAGCTGGCCCTCACCGGAAGCAGATCGACCCGGTAGTCGAGTCGGGCGCGGTCGCGACGGACTGGCTTACTCGGGGAGGGGTGAACCTGCGGAACTTCTCCACCCACCGACCAGGCGTCTTAGACCCTCAACAGACAAGTCAGGCCCCATCCGATGATCTTCGGATGGGGCCTGACCTGCGGAGCCGCCTAGGGGAATCGAACCCCTGACCTATTCATTACGAGTGAATCGCTCTGGCCGACTGAGCTAAGGCGGCATGTCTCCGGCTTCCGCTGGCGACGTCGACAAGTGTAGCGGAAGCTGTGCGCGTCACTTTCCCGGGGCACCGTCGTTAGTGCCCTATGACGCCGGTCTCACACCCCGGTCGACCCCACTTGGAGGCTCTGGCACATGCGGCGAAGACTGCCCCGCTCGGCGGCCCTGCCGGCGGCTGCGGCGTTGCTCCTGCTCAGCGCGGTGCCGGCGGCTGCCGACCCGGCCTATCCGACGACGCCGATTCCGCAGCCGGCGAATCCGGGGCAGGCGCCCATCTCCGCGCCGATCGGGCCGCAGCCGTTGGGGCAGGCCGTCGGGGATGCCGGGACCGCGCTCGGGATCATCCGGTTGCTGCCCAACGCCGTTCCGACGAGCACCATCCTGCCGGGGTTCGGGCAGACGCTGCCGAAGCAGTCGGCGCTCGAGGCCGGGATGGGCCTGTCCAGCGCGTCGGCGAACTCCGACGCCTACCTGAGCTACGAGAAGGCGATCGCGCAGGCGTCGCCGTTCGGGCTGTCGGTGGGCGGGAACGCGCCGCAGACGCCGGGCAGTGTCGTGCAGACCGCGTTGCCGGACAACCCGCAGCCGATCACCGGTGGCCTCAACGCGCCGTCGAACCCGCTGCTCAACGTCGGCCTGCTCAATGGGAGTGCGCACGCGCGGTGGAGCGACTCGCTCGGCCCGTGCGTCGACACCATCGCCGATGCCAGCACTTCGGTGGCCAGCCTGTCGCTGCTGAACGTCGTGCCGTCGATGCCGAACCTCGGCCTGGACGCGCTGAAGCCGAAGCTCGACCCGAACTCGCTCGCGAGCGGGTTCGACCTGGCCAAGGGCCTGCAGAGCCTCGGCGGTCTGCTGCAGGGCGGCGGGCAGACGGCCGCGAACGGCAACGGCTCATTGCTGAGCCTGCCGAACACGCTGTCGTCGCGGTCGCAGGTGAAGCTGGTCGACATCCCGGGGTCGAAGAACAAGGCCGTGCAGTCGACATCGACGCTGCAGGCCGCGGACATCGAGATCCTCAAGGGCACGCCGCTGGCGCTGAGCGTCAAGGTCGTCAGCCAGCCGACGCTCAAGGTGACCTCCACCGGTGACGCGAAGACGTCCAAGGTCGAGTACACCGCTCCGGTGCTGAGCATCGAGGCCGGGGGCAAGGTGCTGTACACGCTCGACGCGGCGCACCCGACCAAGGACGTCCCGATCGGGCTGCCGCTGAAGGGACTCAGCGACCAGTTCGGGCAGGTCAACGACATCCCGGTGGTCGGCGGGCTGGTCTCGACCCTCACCAAGGGCCTCCAGCAGGTCGGCAACACCGCGGGCACCGTGCTCGACCTCGGCGTGCTGCGGCTGAGCATCGCCGGGCTCGACCAGAAGTCGGCGAACATGACCACGCCGTTCAAGGGGTTCCAGCTGGGCGCGTCGGCGCGGATGTTCGACCTGCAGCTGCTGCCGACCACCAAGCTCAAGAGCCTGCTGCCGGACGACCAGGCGAAGAACCTGCCGTCGTCGCTGGCCCAGCTGTCGCTCGGCGAGCAGATCGCCCGGGCGTACGCGCCGACCGGCGGCGTGATCTGCGGGACGGCGTCGACGCCGCCCGCGGGTGGTGAGGCGCCGAAGGGGCCGGTGAAGAACCTCGCCTACACCGGTGGCGCGTACGACACGGTGCCGTTGTTCTGGACGGGCACCGCGATGCTGCTGCTCGGCGTGGTCATGGTGGCCGCGATGCCGGGCGGGCGACGCCGTCTGCCGGCCATCGCCGTCGCGGAGAAGCCGTTCAAGCCCTCGCCGCGTCCGCGAGAGTGACTCGAGGGGTGTGAAGGAACCCGTCAGGTGCGCCTGGCGGGTTCCTTCGTGTTCAGCGTTTCAGCCTTGGCGCAGCGTCGTGACCATCGCTTCGACAGCGATGCGCGGCTTCACGTTCAGCTCGATCGCCTCGCGGCACTCCAGCACCGCTTCGAGACGGCGCAGCGTCGACTCCGGCGTCCACGACGAGGCCGCCTCGCGGATCTGGTCGACGTGATCCGGGTGGTTGAGCGTCGCGCCGGAGCGGGTCCCCATCACCAGGACGTCGCGGTAGAAACCGACGAGGTCGACCAACGCGAGGTCGAGCGTGTCGCGCTGGGTGCGGGTCGCGCGGGACTTCTGCTTCTTCTCCAGCTGCTTGACCGCGGCTTCGGCGGCTCGCTTGGCGCCGGCGACGCCCTTGCCGACGCCGTCGCCGCCCATCGCCGTCCGCAGCTCGTTGCGCTCGTCCTCGTCGCGTGACTTGCTCGCCTCGCCCGCGTCCGCCTCGGCCGCGCTGATCAGCTGGTCGGCGCAGGTGAAGATGTCGCTCATCCGGCGGAGGCCGAGCGGGATCCGCAGCACGGTGGCCCGGCGCTGCCGCGCGGCCTCGTCGGTGGCGAGCCGACGCGCGCGGCCGACGTGACCGCCGCACACCGAGGCGGCCCACTGCGCGCGTTCGGCGTCGACGTGGTCGCGGCGCATCAGGACGTCCGCGATCGCCTCCGGCGGCGGCGTCCGCAGCGTCACCAGGCGGCAGCGCGAGCGGATCGTCACCGAGACGTCTTCGGGGTGGTCCGAGGGCGCGCAGAGCAGGAACACGGTGCGGTCCGGTGGCTCCTCGACGGCCTTCAGCAGGGCGTTCGACGCGCCTTCGGTGAGCCTGTCGGCGTCCTCGATGATCACGACCTGCCACTTGCCGGTCGTCGGGCGGCGCGCGGCGGCCTGCACCAGCGCCCGCATCTCGGCGACCGAGATCGACAGGCCTTCCGGCACCACGAGCCGGACGTCGGCGTGCGTGCCCGCCATCGTCGTGTGGCAGCCGGGACAGGCGTCGCAGCCCGTGCCGGTGCTGCACTGCAGGGCCGCTGCGAACGTCCGGGCAGCCACCGAACGGCCGGAGCCGGGCGGGCCGGTGAGCAGCCAGGCGTGCGTCATCGCGCCGGGCGGGGCCGGCTCGCCGGCGACGATCTTGGCGGCGGCCGAAGCAGCCGCGCTCAGCGTTTCGACCGCGGGTTCCTGGCCGACCAGCTGGTTCCAGACGCCGATGCGTTCGGTCGTCGTCACTTCGCCTCCACGCGAGGCTCTTCCGGGGTCTCGATGGGCAGCGTGTCCAGCGGCAGTGTCACCGGCTTCTCCGTCGTCGGCGCCAGCGCGGCCAGCCGTCCGACGAACACGGCGCGCAGCGCGGTGCGGATGCGCTCGGCGACCTCGGCGTCCGTGCCGTCGGCGTCGATCACGACGTACCTGTCCGGGTCCGCCTCGGCCATCTCGGTCAGCAGGTGCTGGACGCGCCACTGGTCGTTCATCGCGGACGACTTGTCGCGCGGTGCCCCGTTCGGAGCGGCGTCGAGCAGGATCGTCAGGTCCGGGCGCAGGCGCCCGGTCGCCCAGTCGGCGAGGCCCTCGAGCTCGTCGCTGTCGAGCCCGGCGACGGCGGACAGGTGCGCCAGCGGCGAGTCGACGAACCGCTCCATGACAACCACCGAACCGGCGTCCAGCGCCGGCTGGACGTGCCGCTCCACGATGTCGGCCCGCACCGCGGCGGCGGCCAGCGCCTGGGCTCGTGCGCCGGTGAGCGAGGCGCCCGAGACGAGCGCGGTGAGCCGCTGGTCGTCGAGCGCGGGATCCGCGGCGACGACGACCGGCCGGGTGCCGCCGCGCATCCAGCCGGCGAGGTTGACGGCCTGGATGGCGGTGTTGATCGCGGTGGTGCCCTCGACGGCGATGAGGAAGCCGTTGACGCGCCTCGGCGTGCGGCGCAGCGCGTTGCGAAGGTCGGCGAGGATCGGCTCGGTGCGCTTGTCGTCCATCTGCCGGTAGGCGAAGAGGCCGGCGACCAGCGCGATCGCGGCGCCGCCGAGCATGATCGGCCGGGTGCCGTCGATCGTGACCGGGTTGCCCCAGACGTTGATCTTGCGCGGCGCCACCACGCCGACCAGGACCGGGACGGTGACCGTGGTGCCGAACAGGACCAGCTTCATCATCAGCTGGTAGATCGCGTTGATCCGGCCGCGGATGGCGTCTTCGACACGGGAGCCGATGATCGTGACGCCGGTGAGGAAGGCCGTTCCCGCCCAGAAGCCGACCAGCACCACGGTGACGAGCGAGATCGACAGGTGCGGCGACAACGCCACCAGCGCGAGCGAGAGCCCGGCCGCGATGATGGAGACGCCGAACAACCGGTCGTGCGGGAGCCGCCGGGAGAGCTTGGGCGCGAACGCCATCCCGGAGGCCAGGCCGAGGAAGACCGCCAGCACCAGGAGGCTGAACGCCGAGTCACCGGCCCCCAGGCTCGAGGAGTACGGCTTGGCGGAGCCGATCACCGCGCCGCCCGCGGCGAACGCGCCGAACGCCCCGACCAGCAGCCCGCGCACGAGCGGCGTGGTGCGGATGAACCGGAAGCCGTCGGCGATCATCGTGCCGATGCCGAGCTTTTCCTCGTCGGCCTGCTTGACCTTCTGCTCCGGCAGCGCGTGGACGTTGCGCAGCGACAGTTCGGGGATGCGGGTGGCGATGAGGATCGCGCTGGCCAGGTAGAGCAAGCCGGTGATGACGACGACGAGCTTGGCGATGCTGAGGCTGGTTTCTTCACCGGGAACGTGGAGGAGGTTCGTGTTGATGCCGGTGAGGATCGCGTTCGCGCCGGCGGCGGTGATGACGGCGAGGCCGTAGGTCATCACCATGCCGAGCTGGTTGGCCGTCTCGACCTGGTCGGGCCGGCGGAGCAGGTTCGGGACCGCCGCCTCTTTCGAGGGGATCCACATGCTCGCCGCGCTACCGACGAGGAAGTTTCCGACGAGGAGCCACCACGGCGCGCTGACAAAGGCGATGGACAGCAGGAAGCCGCAGCGCAGCAGGTCGGCGACGACCATCACCTTGCGGCGGTCGAACCGGTCCGCGAGCAGCCCGCCGACCGGGGCGAACAGCAGCCCCGGGGCCAGGCCGGTCAGGACGACACCGACGAAGGCGAAGTTCTGCGCGAAGTAGTTGTCGGTGAGCTTCGTGGCCAGGCCGGTGAGGGCCAGGATGTTCAGCCAGTCGGCCACGCTGCACAGGTACGTGACGCCCCAGAGCCGCCGGAAAGGTTTGATCGCCAGTACCCGCCGGACCCGGTTGATCGTGGACGCCTCGGCGCCCGACGACGCACCCGGACCGGCTCCGGGTACCGATCGCACGCCCTCGCTGATACGCCCACCCCACTAGTCACCGCGGTGCCGGACGCCCTCACGGAGGACCCGACCGTGAAGCCAGGGTAGCCCGATCGGCCTCTGGCGCGCGGCAGGGCCCCGTGGTGCGAGGCACGCGGTGACCGGCGGAGGCGCGCTAGTCGAACAACGCTGTCACGCTGCTGACCAGGCTCGACACCATCTCGATGGCGACGAAACCGAACACGATCAGCAGGGCAACGGCAAGCATGACACCCGCCGCACTCGACGACGGCCGGTTGAACGCCGGCATCGAAACCGACGGCATCCTCGGCAGCCTCCGCCGCTTGACGGGCACGAGATCGACGTCTTCGGCGTCGTCTTCGGCAAGCGGATCCTGCCGGACGGGCCGCATCAGCTGCGGTGGCCGGGTCGGCCAGGTGCGCCGCCGGTTCCGCTGCCGGGGCAGCAAGCCCATCGGCTGCTCTTCGCCCAACGTGCCGGCGGGCGGGATCACCTCGGGAGCCCTCGCCTGCTCCTCGCGGAGCGTCTCCTCGACCATCCGGCGCACGACTTCTTCGTCGGGCTTCACCGGCCCGGCCACCGGGATGGCGGCGGGCTCGTGGCCATTCGGAACCGCGGTGCGTGGCTCGGGCGACGCGGTGACCAGCCCGGAGACCGGATCCGCGAACATCTCGCCGGGTACTTCGGACAGAGTGCCGTCGCGCTGAGTGAGCTCGGGGGCATTGAAGAAGGGAGCCTCACCGTTCGCGCTCATGGTGACCACCTCACTACTGAATGTCCTCGCCTTTCCAGGGTAGCGACGCTGGCGGATAACGCATCCGCCCAATGGCTCTGTCTCCAGTGGATGGTCGGTCACGCAGCGCAAGCCCGCACCCGAACCCCCTGCAGTGTCCAGTCCGCCGGTGGTCAGGTCGACCGCCGATGGTGACAGATTGTAGTGACACCGATCACATCGACTGCGGGTGGGACTGGCCAGGGGGTGGCCTTGGGTGGCCAGTTTGGTGGGGGCGGATTGGGGGTGGATGGGGTTCGGGTCGGGTACCTGCTCGCGATCGCCGGGCACCCCGGCCGGCCGCGCTGGGCGGACCGTGCCGGGCACGCCGGGCATGGCGGGCGGGCCAGGCACGCCGGGCGGGCCAGGCACGCCGAGCACACCGGGCGGGCCAGGCCGGGCGGGGCCAGGCGGCCCGGGCTGAGCGGACCGGGCGGCCGGGCTGAGCAGACCGGGCATGGCGGGCGGGCCAGGCCGAGCGGGCCAGGCGGGGCCAGGCGGGCCGGGCTGAGCGGACCCGGCCGGGCATGACGGGCGGGCCGGACCGGGCCGGCTAGCGATTCAGCCGCACCTCCCCTGGCCCCCGCCCCGCCCCCTCCTCCGCTTTAGGTCCGATTGCTGCTGCTCAGGGCATCTCCTCCTGTCCGAGGTCGATCATCTTGCGGCACCAGTCGCGGAGCATGCCGCGGCTGAAGGGGCTCAGGACCAGCTGGCGGCGGCCCTCTCCTCTGTCCAGTGCTGCCAGGGCGAAGCGGCCCAGGTCCGTGTCGACCAGGACGAATCCGTGGTCGGGGAACTCTGCGCACAGGCCGCCGAAGGCCAGCATGTCCAGGACCGCCGTTCCGGACCTGGGGCGGGCCAGGAGCTCGCGCATTGCTCCCACGTCGTCGTCCTGGCCGTCGTGGACCAGGCCGTCGGCGTCGATCGAGACCCAGATTGCCCTCGGCGAAGCGCCGAACGGGGCCTCCGGCAGCTCGGCCACCAGCATCTCCGGCAGCTCCTCGAAGTCGGCCAGGTGGATCGCGGTGCGGCCGGGCAGGGAGCCCATCATGAAAGCCCGCTCGCCGTCGGCGTAGCAGCGGATGTCCGCCATCTCCGGCCCTTCGTCGAAGACGCCGCACAGCGCCGCCCGGACCGAGCCGCGCAGCATCAGCGACACCACCTCGAAGCCGAGCTCGTTGAGCTCGCCGTTCTCGCCGAACGGTGTGCCGTCGATCCAGGCCGCCCACGCCATGTGCCGCTCGACCTCGGCCACCAGGTCCGCTGGGTCGTCCGAGACCGGGCCGTGCACCAGGATGTCGTGGTCGCTGACGTCCGGGTTGTACAGCCGGTCGACGGGCTCGCGGTCCGGCATCGCCGCCAGCACCGGGCCGGCGGCCAGCTCGAGCAGCTCTCGTGCCGCCGTGCGCTCAGCCATGCCGCCGCCTCTCGCCCGAACCGGAGCCCGAACCAGAGCCGGAACCCGAGTCCGAGCCTGCGTCGGCCGACGGGCGCGGCTCCGGGACGCCGCTGTTGAGCTCGGCCGCCGCGAGGATCGCCTCCCGCACGGTCAGATCCTTCGAGGCCGCTTCGACCACCCTGTCCACGCCCTCGCCGGCCGTCGTCCGCGTTGCCGCGTGCTCACGCATGGGTCTGCACCGCCTCGACGATCCACTGCTCGGCCGTGCTGCGCGACGCCGGACCCCACGTGACCGTCCAGCGCCCGTTCCGGGCCACCGCGGCGCTGAACTGGTACCGCCCGAGGTCGTTGTCCACCAGCCCGAACGCGCCGTGCGGGTACTCGGCCAAGATCGCGTTGCGCACCGCGAGGTCGACCAGCACCGTGCCCAGCCGGGGCCGCGCCGCGCACTCCCGGATCAGCTCGACCGCCCGCTGGCAGCGACGGGGGATCAGCCCGCGCTCGTCGGTCTCGATGCGCAGGTGCTCCCCCGGCCCCGGCGGCCGGTCGGGCAGCCCGTCGAACACCCAGCCCGGCAGCTCGCTGAGGAAGCCCGACCGCAGCCGCGCGCGGTTGCCCAGCTTGTGCAGGACCGTGGTGTAGTCCTCGTCGCCGAAGAACCGCACCTCCCACGGCTTGGCCCGGGCCGGGAAGACCCCGGTGACGACGCCGCGGATGAAGCCGCCGCGCAGCGCCCGGTACAGCCCGACCGCTTCCGCGGTGACCTCGCCACCCGGCGCCAGGCCGATCGCGGCCATCCCGGCGACGAACCGCGTGTACTGCTCCACCTCGTCCGCGAGGCTCAACGCGGGCGAGGAGCGACGCCCCGGCAGCGGTTCGGTGTCCGCCAGCACCGGCGGGATCTCGAACTCGGGGTCGTAGAACTCCATCACCGAGGGCCGCTCCGGCACTTCGGCCGACAGCGGGGCGATGACCTCGTCGATGACGTCGAAGACGGCGACTGCGTTGCTCACCCCTAGATTGAACACCCTGGCACCGACAATTTCTCGCACATATGTTCGAGAGGGTGACATCGTTCGTTAAGCGGTCGGCGAACGGCTCAGGCATGCTCCGGCACCCGCCCTTCGACGAACTCGGCGAGCCGCTCCACCGTTCCGGGCAGCCACCAGAGCCGGCGGTGGCCGCCCCGCGGTCTGCTCAGGGCCGCCAGGTGCCGGCCGCGGTCGTCGTCGACGAACGCCAGCATCTCCCAGGGTGACGTCGAGCCGTCGCGGGCGATGTCGAACTGGACGGTGCCGCGCCGGGTCCGCCGGAGATCGTCCAGCACGTCGAGGACGAGACACTCCTGCTCGGGCTCGAGCACTCCTCGCTCGTCCGCATCGAGGTACAGGCCTCCGCCCGGCGCGGGCGGCAGCGGAGGCAGGCGCGTCAACGCCAATCGGAGCAGCTCCGCGACGCCGCCCGGCGAAGGCCCGGACAGCCTCAAACCGTCCCCGGCGATGCCGAACCTGGTCCGGTCGTCGAAGAACGCCGAGGTCCACGGCTCGTCGGACATCGCGACGGCCACGCCGCAAACTCCGCCGGTACCGATGAAGCCGGTCAGCGACTCCATCACGTCCATGGCGGTGGAACTGCCGGCGGCCGCCGCCCGGACCGGCTTCAGGATCTTGGTGGTCACCGCGTGCACGGTGCGTGGTGTTTTGGTCACGCGTTCATGGAACCCGGTACCACCGACAATTTCCCGAACATCCGTTCGAGGTGTCACCTGAAGGTGTGACAGCGAGGGCCTCCCACCAGGGGGAGGCCCTCGAGCCGAGGACTTACTTGGCCTTCGTCGCGGTCGAGCTCGAGCGCTTGGCCGTGGTCGACTTCGCGGCGGCCGCCTTCTTGGTCGTGCCCGCCTTGACCGTCTTCGCCGTCGTCGAAGCCGGCTTGCGCGCCGGCGCCTTCCGCTTCGGCGCCGGGCCCTTGGCCCGCTTCTCCGCCAGCAGCTCGGACGCGCGTTCCGCCGTCAGCGACTCGATTTCGTCGCCCTTCCGCAGCGTCGCGTTGTACTCGCCGTCGGTCACGTACGGGCCGAACCGGCCGTCCTTGACCACCATCGGCTTCTTCGACACCGGGTCCTCGCCGAGCTCCTTGAGCGGCGGCTTCGCCGTCGCGGACCGCCCGCGCTGCTTCGGCTCCGAGTAGATCTTCAGCGCTTCTTCGAGGGTGATCGAGAAGAGCTGGTCCTCGGTCGAGAGCGAACGCGAGTCCGTGCCCTTCTTCAGGTACGGCCCGTAGCGCCCGTTCTGCGCCGTGATCTCGTCACCGGACTCCGGGTCCTTGCCGACCACGCGAGGCAGCGAGAGCAGCTTCAGTGCGTCGTCCAGGGTGATGGTCTCGATGTCCATCGACTTGAACAGCGAACCCGTGCGCGGCTTCGGCGCCTTCGCCTTCAACGCCTTCTTCTGCGCAGCCGTCGCGTCCTCGGGGATCTCGACCTCCGGCAGCACCTCGGTCACGTACGGCCCGAAGCGGCCTTCCTTCGCGACGATCTCGTGCCCGCTCACCGGGTCGGTGCCCAGCGTGCGGCCCTCCTGCGGGGTCGCGAACAGCTTCTCCGCGATCTCCTGCGAGAGCTCGTCCGGCGGCAGGTCCTCGGGCAGGTTCGCGCGCTGCGAGTTCCCGTCGACCTCGCGCTCCAGGTACGGCCCGTAGCGGCCGACGCGGACCACGACGGTGTGCCCGTTCTCGTCGCTGAACAGCGGGATCGAGTTGATCTCACGCGCGTCGATGTCCTCGACGCTGCCCTCGACCAGCTTCTTCAGCCCGCCCAGGCGGCCGATCGAGCCGTCCACGCCCATGTCGCCGCCGAAGTAGAACTTCGACAGCCACTGCGCACGCTGCTCGTCACCGGCCGCGATGCGGTCGAGCTCGTCCTCCATGCCGGCGGTGAAGTCGTAGTCGACCAGCCGCTCGAAGTGGCGCTCCATCAGGCCGATCACGGCGAACGCGACCCACGACGGGACGAGCGCGGAGCCCTTCTTCCAGACGTAGCCGCGGTCCTGGATCGTCTTGATGATCGACGCGTACGTCGACGGGCGGCCGATACCCAGCTCTTCCAGCTTGCTGACCAGGCTCGGCTCGGAGTACCGGGCCGGCGGCGACGTCGTGTGGCCGTCCGGGTTCAGGTCCGAAGCGGTGAGCGCCTGGTCCTTCTCGAGCACCGGCAGGCGGCTCTGCTTGTCGTCCGCCTCGCCACCTGTTTCGGTGTCGACCGCTTCGACATACGCCTTGAGGAAGCCCGCGAAGGTGATCGTGCGGCCCGAAGCGGCGAAGGTGCACTCCTCGCCCGAGGTCGCGTTGCCGACGATGCGCACGGACATCGTGGTGCCCTTGGCGTCCGCCATCTGCGACGCGATCGTGCGCTGCCAGATCATCTCGTAGAGGCGGTACTCGTCGGTGTCCAGCTCGCTCGCGACCTGGCCCGGCGTGCGGAAGACCTCGCCCGACGGCCGGATCGCCTCGTGGGCTTCCTGCGCGTTCTTGACCTTGCGCGTGTACTGGCGCGGCGTCGGCGAGACGTACTCCTTGCCGTACAGCTGCGTGGCCTGGCTGCGCGCGGCCGAGATCGCCGACTCCGACAAGGTCGTGGAGTCGGTACGCATATAGGTGATGTAGCCGTTTTCGTACAGCTTCTGCGCGATCCGCATGGTGCGCTCGGAGGTGAACCGCATCTTGCGGCCGGCCTCCTGCTGCAGCGTCGACGTCATGAAGGGCGCGTACGGCTTCCGCGTGTACGGCTTCTCCTCGACGCTCGCGACCTTGAAGTCACGCTGCTTCAGCGCGCCGGCCAACCGCCGCGCGTCGGCCTCGGCCAGCACGCGGATCTCGTTGTTCGACGCCTTGAGCTGCCCGTCCGAGCCGAAGTCGCGGCCGGTGGCCAGGCGCGCGCCGTCGACGGCGACGAGCCGCGCCGGGAAGTTCCGCGGCGAGGCCTCTTCGCCGGCGTCCATGGTCGCCGAGATGTCCCAGTACGACGCCGAGGTGAAGCGCATCCGCTCGCGTTCGCGCTCGACCACGATCCGGGTCGCCACCGACTGCACGCGGCCCGCCGAGAGCTTCGGCATGACCTTCTTCCACAGCACCGGCGAGACCTCGTAGCCGTAGAGGCGGTCGAGGATGCGGCGGGTCTCCTGCGCGTCGACGAGGTCGGCGTCCAACTCACGGGTCGAGTCGGCGGCCGCGCGGATGGCCTGCTCGGTGACCTCGTGGAAGACCATCCGGCGGACCGGGACCTTCGGCTTGAGCGTCTCGAGGAGGTGCCACGCGATGGCCTCGCCCTCGCGGTCGGGGTCCGTGGCGAGGTAGAGCTCGTCGACGTCCTTCAGCAGGCTCTTGAGCTCGGTGACCTTGGACTTCTTGTCCGGGGTCACCACGTAGAGGGCCTTGAAGCCGTTGTCGACGTCGACGCCGAGCCGCGCCCAGGCCTCGCCCTTGTACTGGGCGGGCACGTCGGCGGCACCGCGCGGCAGGTCGCGGATGTGCCCGACGGAGGATTCGACGACATAACCGCCGCCCAGGTAGGGGGCGATTTTGCGGGCTTTCGTCGGCGACTCGACGATGACCAGCCGCCGGTGCCCGGCGCCGTTGTCCGCCGAGGCTCCGTTCTTCTTGGTCCGTGCTCCTGCCACGCTGTCCTGCTCTCCGCTCATCTCGTCCCACCGCCGCGGGACTGCACCACGTCCCTGCCAGGGCCCGTGTCTCGACCTGCCAGTGTGCACGCTGTTCCCGGCCGGACGGCGCGGAGGTGGCCCAACACGCCGCCGGTCCTGTGCCCAGCGCATCGCCGCTGACCTCGACGATGTTTCCCCAACGTACCTGTCACGTGATTTCGGCCACGTCCCGCGCAGCCTAGCGGGTGACCGCGCGGATACCCTCCGTTCGACGGTGGTGGGCGCGGGGATGTCACCGCTTCACTGGTTTCCCCGTCCAGCCGAAAGGACCCGCCATGACCCGACGCCTGCTCGGCGCCCTGTTCACCGCCGCGACCGCCACAGTATTGCTGGGGGTCACACCGGCGAACGCCGCCGCGGCGAACTTCGCCGGTACCGTGGCCCTGTCCAACTGCTCGGGGTCGGTGGTCAAGCCCGCCGCGACGCCCGACACCGCACCCGCGCTCGTCATGTCCAACGGGCACTGCCTCGAAACCGGTTTCCCGGCGCCGGGGCAGGTGATCACCAACCGCGCTTCCAGCCGGACGTTCACGCTGCTCACCGCCAGCGGCAGCAACAAGGCCACGCTGCGGGCCAAGAAGATCGTCTACGGGACGATGACCGACACCGACGTGTCGCTCTACCAGCTCACCACCACCTACGCGCAGATCAAGGCCAGCTACGGGATCTCGCCGCTGGAGCTGTCCAACGCCCACCCGACCGCCGGCGCGGCGATCGACGTCGTCTCGGGCTACTGGAAGCGCATCTACTCCTGCAACATCGACGGTTTCGTCTACCGGCTGAAGGAGGGCAGCTGGACCTGGAAGGACTCGATCCGCTACACCTCCGCCTGCCAGACCATCGGCGGTACCTCGGGTTCGCCGATCATCTCCGGCGGCAAGGTCGTCGGCGTGAACAACACCGGCAACGAGGACGGCGCACGCTGCACGGACAACAACCCGTGCGAGGTCGACCAGGCCGGGAACGTCACGGTGCACTACAAGACGAACTACGGCCAGGAGACCTACGGCATTCCCGCGTGCCTGACCCCGGCCAACGAAATCGCGCTCACCCAGGCCGGCTGCACGCTGCCCCGGCCCTGACGCGGCGCCCGCACCCGGTCAGGCCGTGCTCGTCACGGCCTCCGGGTGCGGGACCGGTTGCGGTGCCGCACCCGGCCACGCCGCTTCGGCGCCGGGCGGCGGCTCCCCGATCAGCTCCAGCAGCGCCTCCAGCCGGCGTTTTCCCGTGACTTTGACCGCCGGGACCTCGGCTTTCGGGCCGGCCAGCTTCGCCGCCACGCCCAACGGCGTCAGCGCCTCGACGAGCCGCTCGTGCATGCCGGGAGCCAGCGGATCCACACCGAGCAGGTAGCCCTGCGTGCCGGGGCGGCCGCCGGCCAGCGCCCACATCCGCAGCATCGCGCCGCTCAGCCGGAACCCGTCCGGCACGGCCTTGCCCGAGTCGTCCTCGGCCGGGCCCGCGCAGCCCTCACGCAGCCACCGCACCGCCAGCGGCAGCAGGTCGACCCGGAACGACGTGCGCACCTGCGGACGGCCGCAGTCGGCCTTCGAGACCTGGGCGTCCGCACCCCGGCACCGGAACTCGCGCGCCAGGACGTGTGCCCGCCACGGCTCCTCGACCACCACCGACAGCCGGGCGGCGGTGCGCCCGAAGCCGGTGATCTGGCCGTGGCAGCACAGCAGGCCGGCCAGGTCGCCCAGGCCCGGCCCGCTCGCCTCGGCGGAGAAGAGCGAGATCGTCCGATCCACCGCGCCATACTAGAACACAAGTTCGATCAGCGGCAGGTCTCGCGGGGATCTTCAGCCGGTAGGCTGATCCAGCCGACGGCAGGCCGGCGCGCGCTGTTCCGCCGCGGCCAGTGCCGGAACGTCCTTGAGGCCCTTGAGGTAGTCGAGCGCGTCGATGCGGTCGAGCGTCGCCCTGGCCTCGCCGAGGGCCGCCTTCGTCGCCGTCGCGTTCCCGCGAGCCGCGTTGATGCGCCGTCGCGCGTTTTCGGCCTCCGTGCGGATTTCGGCGAACTGCTCGATGACGTCCTTGCGGCCGCCGTCCGCCGACGGCACCGGCGGCGCCCCGAGCGCGTTCAGGCCGGCCAGGCTCTGGTCGAGCCCGTCGACCACCGAAGAAAGGAGGTCGCTGGACGTCCGGGACGCCCTCTGCGGGGTGCTCGGATCGACGGCGGGCAGTGCCGCGAGCGCGCGGACCAGGTGCGTCACGGCGTCGCAGTAGCCGGCTGCCCAGCTCGTCGCCGGATCGACCTGCGGAACGATGGTCGTGACCGGCTGGTCCGGGTCCGGCGGCGGCTCCGTGGCCGGCTGCCCGCAGCCGGCGAGACCGATGGCGATGGTCGTGGTCAGGGCGGCGAAAACGGTCGACCGCTGCCGCACTCGCGTACCTCCTGCCCGACGACGTCCCGGCAGGCCCGACGGTACCGACTCGATGTTGCTTCGCAAGTCGCCGGGCCTTTCTGGGATGGCAAGCCCCGGGCCCGGCACACGTCGCCGTGTGCCGGGCCCGGGGTCGCCTGAGGTTGGGAGCTCAGGCCTTGATCTCGGTGGGGGTGTCGGAAAGGACGGTCCCCCGCCGCTTCGAAACCACGATCGCCGCCACGATGATCGCGACCGCGACCAGCGAGATGATGATGCGGACCGCGGTGTTCTCGTCCGGGCCGATCGAGAACTGCACGACGGCGGGCGCGATCAGCACGGAGACCAGGTTCATCACCTTGATCAGCGGGTTGATCGCCGGACCCGCGGTGTCCTTGAACGGGTCACCCACGGTGTCACCGATGATGGTGGCCTCGTGCGCGGACGAGCCCTTGCCACCGTGGTTGCCGTCCTCGACCAGCTTCTTCGCGTTGTCCCACGCGCCACCGGAGTTGGCGAGGAAGATCGCCATCAGGGTGCCGCAGGCGATCGCACCGGCCAGGTAGCCGGCGAGCGCGCCGGTGCCGAGGCCGAAGCCGACCGCGATCGGGGCGAAGACCGCCAGCAGGCCCGGCGTCGTCAGCTCACGCAGCGAGTCGCGCGTGACGATGTCGACGACCTTGCCGTACTCGGGGCGGGTGGTGCCCTCCATGATCCCCGGGATGTCGCGGAACTGGCGACGGACCTCGTAGACGACCGCGCCGGCCGCGCGGGAAACCGCGTTGACGGCGAGACCCGAGAACATGAACACCACGGCCGCACCGATGATCACGCCGACCAGCGTGTTCGGGCTGACGACCTGGTTGACGAACGACTTGGCCGCGTCCATGCCGGTGACCACGCCGTTGCCCATGCCGGAGAGGGTCTTCGTGATCGCGTCCGAGTAGGAGCCGAAGAGCGCGGTCGCCGCGAGGACGGCGGTCGCGATCGCGATGCCCTTGGTGATGGCCTTGGTCGTGTTGCCGACCGCGTCCAGCTCGGTGAGGATCTGCGCGGCCTTCTCGTCGACGTCGCCCGACATCTCGGCGATGCCCTGCGCGTTGTCCGAAACCGGGCCGAAGGTGTCCATCGCGACGATGACGCCGACGGTGGTCAGCAGGCCGGTGCCGGCCAGCGCCACGGCGAACAGCGCGACGCCGCCGCCCAGCAGGTACGCACCGAACACGGCCGCGCCGATCACCAGCGCGGTGTACACGGCCGACTCGAAACCGACCGAGATACCGGAGAGGATGACGGTCGCGCCGCCGGTCTCCGACGTCTGCGCGACGTCCTTGACCGGCTTGTACTCGGTGCCGGTGTAGTAACCGGTCAGCTTCAGGATCACCGCGGCGAGCACGATGCCGATGATCACCGCGATGGTCGCGATGACCGCCGGGTTGCCCGCGTTTTCGTAGCCCGCGCCGAACTCGGAGAAGCTGCTCGGCAGGTACACGAACGCCGCGATCGCCGACAGCACGGCGGAGATGACCGCGGAGATGTAGAAGGAGCGGTTGATCGTGACGAGGCCGCCTTCGCCCGCGCGGGCCTTGGTGATGTAGACACCGATGACCGCGGTGATGACACCGATGGCCGGCACGATGAGCGGGAAGATGAGGCCGTGCACGCCGAAGGCGGTGCTGCCCAGGATCAGCGCGGCGACCAGCATGACGGCGTAGGACTCGAAGAGGTCCGCGGCCATGCCGGCGCAGTCGCCGACGTTGTCACCGACGTTGTCCGCGATGGTCGCGGCGTTGCGCGGGTCGTCCTCGGGGATGCCCTGCTCGACCTTGCCGACCAGGTCCGCGCCGACGTCGGCGGCCTTGGTGAAGATGCCGCCGCCGACACGCATGAACATGGCGATCAGCGCGGCGCCGAAACCGAAGCCCTCCAGCACCTTGGGTGCCTGACCGGTGTAGACCAGCACGACGACCGCGGCACCGAAGAGGCCGAGACCGACGGTGATCATGCCGACCACACCACCGGTGCGGAACGCCACGCGCATCGCGATCTCGCGGCCGCCTTCTTCGCGCGACGCGGCGGCCACGCGCAGATTCGCCTGCGTGGCCAGCCACATGCCGAGGTAGCCGATCGCGAACGAGAACGCCGCACCGACCAGGAAGAAGATCGAACGGCCGATCTTCTCGTTCCAGTCGTCGGCGGGAAGTGCGAAGAGCAGGAGGAACACGATCACGCCGAAGATGGCGAGGGTGTTCCGCTGCCGCTTGAGGTACGCGGCCGCGCCTTCCTGCACCGCCTTGGCGATGTCCTGCATCTTGGCGGTGCCCTGGCCTGCGGCCAGCACCTCCTTGAGCAGGACGTAGCCGATGACGAGTGCGGCAAGCGCGACCACGGCGACTACACCGACAATCGTGTAGCCACCTCCGGAGAGCGTGATGGACCCGCCCTCCGCGAGGAACTGCCGTGTCATTCGTCCTCCATGAGACGTCGCCGAGCGCCAACGTCGACGGCAAGCCGAGGGTTCGACACGGCCGGCGCTGGCATGGACCCTGTACCGAGCGACACGCTAGCCGGGCAGCAATGCACGTCTCACATGACGCTCACCACAGAGGGTGTGGATTGCGGGAGTGTATTGGTATCGCAACCAGCGTCTTCACGCCGTCCCGGTGACGGTACATTCCGTTACCGTGTGAGCCTCCTCACTTGATCGATCACCCTTTCGCCGATCCGTTGGCGCAGCTGGGGACGGGAGGAACTGTCGGACCCCTGTGCCAAGCTCGGCGCGTGGACGAATCACGTGGGCAGCGGCTGCTGAGGCGGGTGACCGCCGGCATCCCGTCGCGCGAGCACCCGGTCACGCACGTCGCGGACCTGCCGGGCCGCGCCGCGCGCTACGCAGAGTGGCCGTCGTGGGCGGATCCGGCGGTTGTCGCTGCGCTGCGTGACTGTGGTGTGTCCGCTCCCTGGGCGCACCAAGCCGAAGCGGCTTCGCACGCGTACGAGGGCCGTCACGTCGTGATTTCGACGGGGACGGCGTCGGGCAAGTCGCTCGCCTACCAGCTGCCGGTGCTGTCCCGGCTGGCCGCGGGCGAGAAGGCGAAAGCTTCAGTTCGGGGGATCCGGGTGGCGGAGCCCCCGGCCCGGGGCGAAGCCCCGGTTGTCACAGCGCTGTACCTGTCGCCGACGAAGGCGCTGGGCGCGGACCAGCTGCGTTCGGTGTCCTCTTTGGACGTGCCGGGGGTGCGGGCGGCGTCGTTCGACGGGGACACGCCGATGGCCGAGCGCGACTGGGTGCGCGCGCACGCGAACTGGGTGTTCACCAACCCGGACATGCTGCACCGCGGGATCCTCTCGGCGCACGGCCGGTGGGCGACGTTCTTCCGGCGGCTCAGCTGTGTGGTCGTCGACGAGTGCCACAGCTACCGCGGCGTCTTCGGCTCGCACGTCGCTCTGCTGCTTCGCCGGCTTCGGCGGGTGGCCGAGCACTACGGCGCTTCGCCGGTGTTCGTACTCGCTTCGGCGACGACGGCTTCGCCGGCTTCGTTCGCTTCGCGGCTGACGGGGGTGTCTTGTGTCGCCGTGACGGAGGACGCTTCGCCGCGCGGCGCCCGCACGGTCGCGTTGTGGGAGCCGCCGCTGCTGGAGGAGCTGACCGGGGAGAACGGCGCGCCGGTCCGGCGGTCGGCCGGGGCGGAGACGTCGCGGATCCTCGCGGACCTGGTGCTGGAAGGCGCGCGGTCGCTGGCCTTCATCCGCTCGCGGCGGGGCGCGGAACTGGCTGCGCTGGGAGCGCGTCGCATACTGTCCGAAATGGACCCGGTGTTGTCGGAAACCGTTGCGGCGTATAGGTCCGGCTACCTTCCGGAGGAGCGTCGCGCGCTGGAGGCCGCGCTGTTGTCCGGCCGGTTGCTGGGGGTCGCGACGACGAACGCCCTGGAACTCGGCGTCGACATCGCGGGCCTGGACGCGGTGGTGCTGGCCGGCTACCCGGGCACGCTCGCTTCGTTCTGGCAGCAGGCCGGGCGGGCGGGCCGCTCGGGCGACTCGGCGCTGGTGGTGTTCGTCGCGCGGGACGACCCGCTCGACACGTACTTGGTGCACCACCCGGCAGCGCTGCTTTCGCGACCGGTGGAGACGGCGGTGCTCGATCCGGCGAACCCGTACGTGCTGGCGCCGCAGCTCGCGTGCGCCGTCGCCGAGTTGCCGCTGACGCTGCCCGAACTGGAGGTGTTCGGCGGCGCGGCGGCCCAGGAAGTGCTGGGCGAACTGGCGGAACAGAAGCTGGTGCGGCGCCGGTCGAGTGGCTGGTACTGGACTTCACGGGACCGGCCGCACGCCGAGGTCGGCATCCGCGGCACCGGCGGGGAGCAGATCGCGGTGGTCGAGGCGGACTCCGGCCGGATGCTCGGGACGGTCGACCCGGGCTCGGCCTGCTTCGCCGTGCACCCGGGCGCGGTGTACCTGCACCAGGGGTCGTCGTACGTCGTCGACGAGCTGGACCTGGACCAGGGGCTGGCGCTGGTCCACGCGGAGAACCCGGACTGGACGACGACTCCGCGCGAGATCGTGGACATCTCGGTGCTGAGCACCCAGGAGAAGCAGGACCACGGCGGGGTGAGCGTCTGCCTCGGGGAAGTTGCCGTGACGTCGCAGGTGGTCGGTTACCTGCGGCGACGGCCGTCCGGGGAGGTCCTGGACCACACGCCGCTCGACCTGCCGGAGCAGAGCCTGCGCACGCGCGCGGTCTGGTACACGGTGTCGTCCTCGCTGCTCGGTTCCGCCGACTCGGCTGGTTCCGCTGGTTCCGATGGCGAGGTGGGGACCGGGGGCCATCGGGTGGGGACCGAATCTGCGGGGCCGGCGGGGACCGGGGAGGAGACCCAGGCGAACGGTCGGGGGCCCGTTCGCGAGGGTGGCAGGGCACCGGGGGGTGCCGGATTGGTTCCGGCACGGGTCCCCGGTGCCCTGCATGCCGCCGAGCACGCGGCGATCGGCCTGCTACCGCTGTTCGCTACGTGCGACCGGTGGGACATCGGCGGGGTGAGTACCGCGTGGCACGAAGACACCGGGGAGGCGACGGTGTTCGTGCATGACGGGCATCCCGGGGGTGCGGGATTTGCCGAACGCGGTTATGCCGCGATTGTCCCGTGGCTGGCCGCAACGCGGGAGGCGATCGTCTCCTGCGAGTGCCCGACGGGATGCCCGTCCTGCGTCCAGTCGCCGAAGTGCGGGAACGGCAACGAGCCGCTGGACAAGGCGGGGGCAGTGGCTGTGCTGGGAACCGTGCTCGGGGCGTTGCGTCAACACGGTGCCTAGACGGCCACTTGGTGGTTCATGGAGTTGTGTCCTGCTCCGCCTGGGCCGGGCTGGGACCGGCCGTCGGCGGTGGTTCGAGTGGTTCAGGCCGCGCTGGTCTGGACCAGCTGCCCGGCGCGCTCGCCGGCCAGGGCCCGCACGAGGACGTCGTGCACCTCGGCGGCGTCCGGCAGCTGCCAGCCGCAGACCTCGGGCTTGACGCGCCAGTGCACGACACCGTGCTGGAACGGCGACGGGGGCAGCGGGATGTAGCTGTCCTTGCCGTGCCACTGGATGGCGGCGCGCTCGGCCAGCTCGGCCGGAACACTGTCGGCGACGGTGGTGAGGAAGAGCCAGCGGCCGTTCGGCAGCGCGATGATGGGCGCCGGGTGGCCGATGGCGCGAAGAAGGCGGCAGGCGCGCTTGCCGAGTTCGTCGTCGACCTCGATGGCGTCGAGCACGGTGCCGGTGGCGACGAGCAGGCTGTGGGTGCGGTCGGAGAACCAGGTGGCGACCTCGTGGGCGTGGGAGCCGAGCTGCTCGCGCCAGGCGTCACTGGCCGGAACCGGACGGCGCCAGGTGAGGTCGTCGCCCTCGGCCAGCGGAGCGGGGTTGACGCCCGGGAGCACCGGCCAGCCGCGCCAAGCGAGACCGATCGCCTCCGCCCGCAGTTCGATGCGGAAGGCACCGCGCCAGCTGTCCGGCCAATTCGCGTCCAACATTGTGTTTCCTGCCTTCAAGTTCCGGTTCTCCGCGACCCTCTAGACCCTGTCGTGGTGTCGCACATCTCACTTAACGGCAAGTTGCACATTGCTCGGAACCCCCGCGCGACAACCGGCGGTTACGAGGCGATGAACGCCCAGTGATCCATACGGCCCGACCGAACCCCCGGGCACGGATCGACGGTGAGCGGCGACCGCACACGGACCGTTCGTCGCGGGAAACCCCAGGTTCCGCCGGGGTCCGAGGCGGTCGTCCGGCAGGTCCGAAGCCCGGCTTCGGCCCAGGTGAGCAGCCGATTCGACCGCTCGCCGTGCACCAACGACCGCTGCCCGTGACAATGCGCCGCTCATCGCCCGGCCCGGCGGATCAACCGGTCACCGCCGCATACCGACCGGTCGGCGTCCGCCGGACGGGCGCGCGCCGGGTCGTGGCCGGGCCATGGCCGGCCGTGGCCGGTCACCGGTGGAGGCGGTGCGGGTCAGACTGCCGAGGCACATCGCCGAGGCCGCCCCTCGCCGTGGGCCACGCCCGGCCACCCGGGGATCCGGTGCCGGGCGGGCCGCGAGGCACGTCGCCGAGGCCGCCGTCCGGCGCTGCCGGCCGCGGTGGTGGGGCGGCGGGGCCGGCGCGGGCGTGAGCCGATGGGCGTGGCAAGCCGGCCAGGGCGGGGCCGGGTGCCTCTACTTCGACCAACGCGTCGAGCTGTTGCCACCTGCAGCTCAGGAGGGTCACCTTCATCCGGTCCGCGATCCATCTCGCGCGTTCGCACGCCTGGACTGGACCTTCGCTCGCGTGAGACGCCGCGGCCAGCGCGCCGAGGTCGGCCGCCGACTCCGCTTGGTGGCGTGCTGTCACCGCCGCTGCCAGCCAGAGGGCGAGCGTTGCCACGCCCGTCAGTGCCGCTACCGCCAGCGCTGTCCAGATCGTGGCCACTCCGCTGTCCGGACTGTTTCCGGTGGCCGGCGCGTCAGCGTCGGGCATTGGCCACCTCCGTGCCGGGCTCGGCCACCGCGTATGCCGTTGCGGCGAGGTGGATCTCCGGGAGGAGGGCGGTCGCCGGGCGGGCCGTCACCATCGCTGTGATCTGGTTGCCGGTGCGCTCGAACGTCAGGTTCGCGCCCGGCGGGCCGATCCGGTGGACCGCGGCCGCTGCCTCGGCGGGCTGGCCCCTGGCCAGCTGCCGCGCTGCCTCGTGGGCCGCGTCCGTGCAGCGCAACTGGCTCGCCAGGAGCGCGAACCCCGCGAGCAGCAGGACCGTCACGACGGTCAGTCCGGCCAAGCCGAGCGCGGCCTCGACTGTCACCGAGCCTTCGTCACGGCGTCTCACGACGGCACCGCCAGCGCTTTCATGACCAGGTTCGTCAGCCACGAGACGACCGAGTCTCCGGTCAGCAGGCTGTAGAGGACGGCGGCGAAGGCCGCGACGGCAACGGTGACGATGGCGTACTCGACCGTCGTGGAACCGTCGTCCGGGCGAGGCCGGCGGGGGAACGTGCGCATCGGGTTTCCCTTTCAGTACAGGTCCGTGGTCAGAAGAGCGGGCCGAGCCGTCCGGCGAGGCCGAGGACGACCGGCAGCACGCCCAGGCAGAAGAAGGCGGGCAGGAAACACAGCCCGACCGGCAGGGCGAGCGCCACCCCGGCCCGCTCGGCGCGTTCCTCGGCTTCCGTGGCCAGCTCGTCGCGGAAACGTCCGGCGAGGTCGCCGGCCGCCGTGGCGAACGCCGCCCCCGAACGGGACGTCCGGATCGCCGCGGCCGCCAGTTCGCCGAGGCCCGGGACAGCCCGCACGGGCGCCCAGGCCTCGTCCGGCCGGGAGCCGAGGGTGAGCAGGCCGGCCGTCGAGCTCAGCGCCGCACTCGCCGCGGCGGGCGCGGTGCCGGCCACGGCCTCCAGAGCCGAAGGGACGGGCAGCCCGGCGTGCAGGCAGGCCGCGAAGAGGTCCAGCGTTCCCGCCAGCCGCAGCTTGACGCCGACGTCCACGGCCGCTGGTCGCGGACGCCGGGTGCGGCGGATCGCCCACCACCCGGTCGCGGTCAGGATCGCGCCCAGCACCGCCCCGGCGATCCCGCCGGCCAGCACGGCCGCCGAGACGCCGCCCACGGCCACCGCGATGTGCGGTAGCGCGCGTGGCCACTTCCGGATGGGCTTCGGGCCACCGGTCAGCCAGTCGAAGCGCCGCGCGATGACGTCGTCCGGCCAGCTCAGCAACGCCCCGGCGAAGAGCAGGAGTGCGATCGCGCTCACCGGATCCGCACCCGTCCGGTCAGGGCACGGCACCAAGCCGTGCCGGCCCAGAGCAGGACGCACCCGGCGACCAGCAGCAGTTGGCCGACGGCACTACCGGTCAACACGGACACCGGCGCCGCGCCCATGCCCTGCCCGAGCAACAGGCACAGCACCGGCAGCCCGGTGAGCACCGCCGCGCTCGCGCGTGGCCCGGCCAGCTTGGCGCGCATGCGCCGGGCGAACGCCAGACCGGCTTCGGCGTCGCGGCGGGCCGCGTCGAGGACGTCGGCCATCGGGAGACCGTGCCGTTTGCCGAGCATCCACGCCGCGGCCAGTTGCGGCAGGGCCGGTGCGCGCAACTCGGTGTCGAGCCGGGCCGCCGTCGCCAGGGCGCGGAGGTCGCCCGCCACGGCCGGGACCGCTTCCGCGGCAGCTTCCGCTGCCGTCACCGGGTGGGCGCCGGACCGGAGCTCGGCCACCATCGTGCGCAACGCTGCCGCGGTGTGCGCGGCCAGCGCCAGATCGGCGGTGGCCCGGCGATGGGCTCGCCATTCCTGGCGCCACGCCAGTGTCAGCACGCCGGCCGCGACGGCGCCGCCGGCTCCGGCGAGCACTCCGGCCAACGCGGCCGGCAGCAGCCAGCGGACGACCCGCCACACCTCGGGGATCCGGACGGTCATCGGCGGCTCGATCGCCGCCTGGAGCCGGGTCGGCGCGGCCGGCCAGCACGCCAGGGCCGCTCCCACGCACAGCGGGAGCCACGGGTTGATCATCGCCGCCTCCTTCGAGCGCGCGGGAAAACGTTCAGCAGCAAGGAAATCCGGACCAGCAGCAGACTCAGCACGCGATCGCCCCCGACGTCGAGAACAGGTGCCTGTCGACCGTCCACCGGCCCGCGCGCCACACCGGCACGACCCGGGCGCGGCCGTGTTCGCCGCGGAGCACGCCGACCTCGGCCAAGCGCCGGCGGCCACCTGGTTCGCGCCGCATGTGCAGCACCACGCGGATCGCGGCGACGAGCTGGCTGTGCACGGCGTCGCGGCCGAGGCCGCCGAGCGCGGCCAGCGCCTCGATGCGGGCGGGCACCTCGGCCGGGGAATTGGCGTGGACAGTGCAGGCGCCGCCGTCGTGGCCGGTGTTCAGCGCGGTGAGCAGCGCGCCGACCTCGGCACCGCGGACCTCGCCGACCACCAGCCTGTCGGGCCGCATGCGCAGCGCCTGGCGCACGAGCTCGGGCAGGCCGACCGCGCCCGCACCCTCCACATTGGGCGGACGGGCGACGAGGCCGACGAACTGCGGGTGCGCGGGCTGCAACTCGCCGGCGTCCTCGACGCAGACGATTCGTTCGCCCGGGTCGACCGCACCGAGCAGCGCGGCCAGGAGCGTGGTCTTGCCCGCGCCCGTGCCGCCGGTGACGAGGAAGGCCAGCCGCCGGGAGACGACGGTGCGGAGCAGTTTCGCGCCGGTCTCGTCGAACGCGCCGAGCTCGCCGAGAGCGGTGAGGTCGTGCGTCGCCGGGCGCAGGACGCGAAGGGACAGGCAGGTGCCGCCGGCCGCGATCGGCGGGAGGACGGCGTGCATGCGGATCCGGCCGTGGGGGCCGGTGCCGGGTAGCCAGCCGTCGACGTAGGGCTGTGCGTCGTCGAGGCGCCGCCCGGCCGCGAGGGCGAGGCGCTGGGCCAGGCGGCGGACGGATTCTTCCTCCTTGAAGCGGATGTTGGTGTGGACGAGGCCTTCCGGGCCGTCCGTCCAGACTTCGCCGGGGCCGGTGACGAGCACGTCGGTGGTCGCCGGGTCGTCGAGGAGCGGAGCCAGCGGACCGGCGCCGACGAACTCGTCACGGGCTTGGCGGGCCGCGTCCAGCACGGCGTCGTGGCCGAAGACACCGCCCGCTTCGGCGCGAACGGCGCTCGCGACGGCGACCGGGTCGGCCTGACGGCGGTCACCGACGAGGCGGTTGCGGACGCGGTCGACGAAGTCGGCGGTCATCGGTTCACCTGCCTTGGCCGAGGGGTGGGTCGAGGGGTGGCCGGTGGGTCGCCGTGGAGAGCGGTCACGCGGGTGCCTGGGAACGGCTCCGGAACCGCGGCCCGCAGCAACGTCGAGAAGCCTGCCGCGCTTTCCGGGCCGCGGCTCAGCAGGCACAGGATCGTCGGGAGGAGGAGGTCTGCCACTCTCGTCGGGGTCACCGAGGGGCGGAGGCCGGCCGGTGGGGTCATCAGGCAGCCGTCCGGGCTTCTCGGCGGGCCAGCTCCAGGATCCGCTCCGCTGCCGTGTTGAGGGGGCCTTTCTGCCTGACCGGGAATTCGCCGCGCTCCACCTCTTGCCAGAGACCGCGCTCCGGGAGCATTGATGCCATCACGGGCGGGCCGAGGAGCGCCGCCGGGATGGCTGCCGGTTCGTTCGACCGTCCACACGTGACCACGCCGAGACGGGCCGTGAGGTTCGTCAGCCGGTTCAGCACCTGTTTCGCCGCCAGGCAGGCCCGGATCTCCAGTGGCACCACCAGCACCACCAGATCGGCCCGCACCACCACCTCCTCCGCCGCCTCGCCGAGGGAACGCGGGAGATCGCACACCACCGCGCGGCCCGCGCGGCGGCCGGCGGACAGGATCGCCGACAGCGACTCGGCCGACGGGCCGCTTCCTTTCGGCGCGCACGACAGCACCGGGAGGCTGCCGCCGCGGTGGCGGCGCCGCGGGAGGGTTGCCGCCAGGGAGGAGACCGATACCCGGCCGCTCAGCTGCACGCCCGGCCAGCGTGGGCCGGGGGTCTTCTCCAAGCTGAGCAACACATCCAGGCCACCGCCGAGGGGGTCGCAGTCCACCAGCAGTGCGCCGCCCGGGTCGCAGTCGGCTGCCAGCGCGAGTGCCGAAGCGAACACGGACGTGCCCGCGCCGCCCCGGCCGCCGACCACGCCGAGCACGAGACCGGGATGCTCCGCCGGTGTCTCGACGACGTCGGCGAACGCGCCGGCGAGCGACGTCTCCTCGTCCGGCAACGAGATCACGCGCTCGATGCCGCCGCGGAACGCGTGCTCCCACGTCGACGGCCTCGGGCTGCCCTTGCAGACCAGGAGGATCCCGCCTCGCCGGGGTAGTGCGGGTGGCAGCCGCGCGGCTTCTTCGTCGAGGACCACCAGTGGCGCGCGAGCCCAGTGCCCGCTCGCCGCGGTCAGGTCCGGTGCGCGGTCGAGTTCGCAGCCCGCGACCGCGGCCACGCGCAGTATCTCGTCGAGCACGGTTTCGTCCGCGGCGATCACCAGCGGTCGTTCCCCCGTCATGCGTTCCTCCCCCGTCGTCGGTGCGGGCCGTGGGTGGCCCGGTTTCCACCGTCGCGGGCGGGGCCCGGGTGGCACAACGGGGCGGACGGCCGGCTGTGGACAACCGGGGTGATGTGGACAACTGCCGCTCACGAACCGGCTCGCAGGCCGGTCCTGTCGGTGGGGTGTGGCAGGATCGCGCCCTCCCGACACGCATCTGCGGCGGGAATCGACACGAATATCCGCACGCGAAGATTCCGCAGATCCCCGCGAACCACGATTCGACGCACAACGGGAAATTGCCGAAGGCAAGCGGAAGGCAAAAAGGCCACCGAAATACCGGAACCCGGCCAGCGCAAAGGAAACCGGAAAGGCAAACGGGAGGTAAGAGGGCGGCCCCCGCCAGGGGGGAGGGACGGGGGCCGCCGTGGGTTCAGCCCCGGGGGGTCGGACTGAACCGGCCCGGTTGGACACCGGGCTCCCTCACTGTAACTCCGCCCGGCGCCGGTTCGCGCGCCGGACGAGGCACACAGTTCGGTAACGGCACAGCGCGCCCGAAGTGCCTGCCTGTCATGGATTTTCCGCCCGGCGCGACGCGCGTGTGGTGGATCAACGGGACGCGCCTCGATCAAGCTCCTATCCTGGACAGGTGGCCGAACCGAGCAGCGCCCCGTCGCGCATCCGGAAGCCGGGCCCGGAGCACGCGGTGGCCGCGTTCTTCGACCTGGACAAGACGATCATCGCTTCGTCGAGCGCGCTGGCGTTCAGCAAGCCCCTCCTCAAAGAAGGGTTGATCAACCGTCGCGCCGCGTTGCGAAGCGCGTACGCGCAGCTGGTCTTCTCGCTCGCCGGCGCCGACGAGAACAAAACCGAGCGGCTGCGCGCCGAAGTTTCCGCGCTGTGCGCCGGCTGGGACGTCGCCCAGGTTTCGTCGATCGTCCGCGAAACCCTGCACGACGTCGTCGACCCCCTCGTGTACGCGGAGGCGGCCGAGCTGATCGCGCGCCACCGCGAGGACGGGCACGACGTGATCGTGCTGTCGGCGACCGGCGAAGAGGTCGTCGCACCGGTCGCGGAGATGCTCGGCGCGACCCGGAGCGTCGCCACGCGGATGCAGATCGTCGACGGCCGCTACTCCGGCGAAGTCGACTTCTACTGCTACGGCGCGAACAAAGCCGTCGCCGCGAAGCAGCTCGCCGCAACCTACGGCTACGACCTCGCCGAGTGCTTCGCCTACACCGACTCGAGCACCGACATCCCGCTGCTCGAGGTCGTCGGGCACCCGCACGCGGTCAACCCGGACAAGCTCCTCCGGCGCGAGGCCCTCGACCGCGGCTGGCCGATCCTGGCCTTCGACCGGCCGATGTCTCTGCGCACCCGGCTCCCGACGCGATCGGCCGGGATGGTGGCGCTCGGCGTCGGCGCGGTGGCCGCCGGAGCGACCTGGTACGGCCTCAACCGTCGCCGTCGGTCCCGTTAGCCGCTCGCACGCCACCCACACGGCCGTACGGCCTGGCCTTTGCTTGGCCCAGCCCCGAATTGTCCGTCGCGCAGGGTGCCGATGTCACCCGATCCAGCCTCTGTACCGGTGCACCCGTCCGCGCACTTGAAGTGACCGGGCTCACGGCGTAGAAAGTAGGTGCGGACGTTCGGTCGGCCAGGGAGCAGGTAGAAGAGAAGCCTGTTCCACCCCGGCAAACCTCCGTGCGCGGACTCCGGGTACCCACGCGCAGCGCGCCGCGGGAGGCTCGTCGTCTAGGGACTGCGTAGTGGGACGCCACACGCCGAGTCCATGTAGGTACGACCAGAGTTGCACGCTTGGTCGCCCGAGAAGTTCGCGCTCTGCAGGCGGCGCCCGTGGCTTAGGCCACGGGCGCCGCCTCGTCTATGTGGGGGACCCGCCGGTTCAAGATTCGGGCATCACGCGTGACTGGACAGGCATCACCTGTGACTGGACGGGCATCACCCGTGATTGGCGGGGCATCACCCGTGATCAGGGACGGGACTCGCGTGATCGGGGACGGAACTCGCGTGATTGGGGACGGGACTCGCGTTGAGGGGTGAGGCTGTTCGCATCTTGCGGATGGAGACTTTCCTACCGATCCGGGTACGACTGGAGCGTTCGTGCGGTCGGTCGATGGACAGCGCCGGATTCGGTGAGTAGCTTCCCGATACCGGCGCCTCCGAGTGGACTTCTGACGTCCGACGGCGCCCGCAACTTTCTGGGAGGCTGGTCGTGACGACCCGAAATCGGAGGTTCCATGCGCTCGCCCTGCCCGTCGCGGGGGTGCTCGCCCTCACCGGTGTGGGTGTCGCGACCGCGGCGAGCGCACCGCGGGTGACCGCGGACGCGCAGGCGGAAGCCGCGGCGGCACAGGCGCTGCGCGGGCTGACGCTGGAACAGAAGGTCGGGCAGCTGTTCGTCACGTGGGTGAACGGCAAGACCGCCGACGAGGTCAACCCGAAGAACCAGACCGACTTCGGCGTCGACACCCCGGCGCAGGTCATCGAGAAGTACCACCTCGGCGGGGTCATCTACTTCAACAACGACTCGCGCGACAACTTCGACGACCCCGTGCAGGTCGCGAAGCTGTCCAACGGCCTCCAGCAGGCCGCGATCCGCAGCGGAGCGCACATCCCGCTGCAGATCGCCGCCGACCAGGAGGGCGGCACGGTCACGCGGATGGGCGCGCCGGCCACCGAGTTCCCGAACGCCATGGCCATCTCCGCCGGGCGGGACACGAACCGCGCGACGCAGGCCGCGACCATCCTCGGCCGGGAACTGCGTGCCGTCGGGATCAACCAGGACTTCGCGCCCGACGCGGACGTCAACTCGAACCCCGTCAACCCGGTCATCGGCGTCCGGTCCTTCTCCGGGCAGCCCGGCCTCGCCAGCGACTTCGTCACCGCCGAGGTCAAGGGCTTCGAGAAGTCCGTGGCGGCGACGGCCAAGCACTTCCCCGGGCACGGCGCCGCGCCGACCGACAGCCACACCGGGCTGCCGCGGATCGACAGCACCGAGGCGCAGTGGCGGGCCACCGACGTGCCGCCGTTCAAGGCCGCGATCGCGGCCGGTGTCGACTCGATCATGAGCGCGCACATCCAGTTCCCGAGCCTCGACCCGTCCCTCGAACCCGCGACGCTCTCGAAGCCGATCATCACCGACCGCCTGCGCGGCGAGCTGGGCTACAACGGCGTCGTCATCACCGACTCGCTGGAGATGGAAGGCGTGCGCAAGCTGCACAGCGACGCCGAAATCCCGGTGCTCGCGCTCAAGGCGGGCGTCGACCAGCTGCTCATGCCGGTGCACCTCGACCTGGCGATCAGCTCGGTCCTCGCCGCCGTCAAGTCCGGCGACATCCCGATGCAGCGGATCGACCAGAGCGTGCTGCGCGTGCTGAAGCTCAAGTTCGAGCGCGGCATCCTGTTCTCGCCGTTCGTCGCCCCGGGCAAGGTGATGAAGACCGTCGGCATCCCGTCGAGCCTCGCGACGGCACAGGACATCGCCGACCGTGGCATCACGGCCATCGCGAACGACGCCGGCCTCCTGCCCCTCGAGCAGAAGCCCGCGACGACGCTCGTCACCGGCTGGGGCGTCTCGACAACGACCACTCTCGCGCAGAAGCTGACCGCCCACGGCACGGCCGCGACGGCCTACCAGACCGGCCAGGTCCCGACGGACGCCCAGATCGCCCAGGCGGTCGCCAAGGCGAAGAGCGCCGACCTCGTCGTCGTGCTGACGAACAACATCGCCACCTACCCGCTGCAGACCAAGCTGCTCGACGCCCTGCAGGCGACCGGGAAGCCGGTCGTCGCGGTCGCCGCCCAGATCCCCTACGACGCCGGTTACCCGAGCGCCGTCCGGACCTGGCTGGCCACCTACGGCTACATCGGGCCGACGCTGGAGGCGCTGGCCAAGGTGATCCTCGGTGAGACGAAGCCGGTCGGGAAGCTGCCGGTCGACATCCCGGCGGGGGCCGACATGCAGACCGTGAAGTACCCCTTCGGCCACGGACTGACCTGGTGAGCCTCAACCGGCGCCACTTCCTCGGCGCGAGCGCGCTCGCCGTCCCGGCGCTGGCAGGCGGCTCGGCCGTGGCCGGGGCGCAACCGGAACAGGCAGAGCAGGCGGAAAGACGCGTCCTCACCGGCGCGGAGCAGCTGGCCGCCCAGGGGTGGCGAACGCTCAAGGGCCGCAAGCTCGGCGTGCTGTCCAACCCGACCGGCGTCCTGCTGAACGGCGACCACATCGTCGACTCGATGGTCGCCGCGGGCGTGAAACCGGTGGCGGCCTTCGGCCCCGAACACGGCTTCCGCGGCAGCGCGCAGGCCGGCGGGTCCGAGGGCGACTACACCGACCCCCGCACCGGCGTCCCGGTCTATGACGCGTACGGCGTCGACGCGACGAAGCTCGCTTCGCTGTTCACCAAGGCGGGCGTCGACACGGTCGTGTTCGACATCGCCGACGTCGGCGCGCGCTTCTACACCTACATCTGGTCGCTCTACACCGCGATGGCGGCCGCGGCGCAGGTCAACGCGGCCCTCGTCGTCCTCGACCGGCCCAACCCGCTCGGCGGCCGGGCGGCCGGGCCGGTGCTCGACCCGAAGTTCGCCTCCGGGATCGGGCGGCAGCCGATCGCGCAACAACACGGCATGACCGTCGGCGAGCTCGCGCGCTTCTTCGCCGGAGAGTTCCTGCCGGACGAAGAAGTGAAGCTCGACGTCGTCCAGGTACGCGGCTGGCGGCGCGACACGCTCTTCGCGCAGACCGGGCTGAACTGGGTGCTGCCGAGCCCGAACATGCCGACGCCGGACACCGCGCTCGTCTACCCGGGCACCGGGATGTTCGAAGGCACGGTGTTCTCCGAGGGCCGGGGCACCACCCGGCCGTTCGAGATCATCGGCGCGCCCGGGCTCGACTGGCGCTGGCGCGAAAAGCTCGAGGACCTCGCGCTGCCCGGCACCCGGTTCCGCGAGACCTACTTCGTGCCCACCTTCGGCAAGTTCGTCAACCAGACGTGCGGAGGCGTGCAGCTCGGCGTGAGCGACCCCCGCGCCTTCGACGCGATCCGCACCGCCGTCGCCATGCTCGTCACGGCGAAGGCGCTGCACCCGGACGTGTTCGCCTGGCGCCCCGACAACTACATCGACAAGCTGTCCGGGTCCGACCGGCTCCGGACCATGGTCGACGCCGGCGCGGGTGTCGACGAGGTCACCGGCGCCTGGCGGGCCGAGCTGGCCGGGTTCGACCGAAGACGTCGCCAATACCTGCTCTACCGCTGAGGGGGAGACTCGTGCGTGTTAGGAAGGTCCTCGTCGCGGCCACCGGAGTGCTGGTCGCCTTGACCACCTTGAGCTCGGGAGCCAGCGCCATCACCAGCCACGATCCGGCGGCCGGCCGCTTCGACCGGCCGCAGCACGGGTTCGCCCCGGCGTGGACGACGCTGCGCGACGGACGGCCGCAGGACGTCAACCTGGACCCGGCGCCGATCAAGGCGGCCGAAGACTTCCTGGCGAGCTGGACCAGGCCGGACGCGTCCGGGCACCCGCACTTCTCCGGGGCGGTCGGCCTGCTCGCGCACGACGGCGTGGTCGTCGACCGGTACGCCGTCGGCGGCGCGCTGCGGTACGCCGACGCCAAGGGCACCGAACTGCCGCACGCCCAGCAGGTCCCCATGAAGAACGACACCATCTTCGACATGGCTTCGATCTCGAAGCTGTTCACCTCGATCGCCGTGCTCCAGCTGGTCGAACGCGGGCAGCTCACCATCGACACCCCGGTGAGCCGCTTCTTCCCGGAGTTCGCCACCGGCGACAAGGCCGCGATCACGGTCAAGATGCTGCTCACGCACGTCTCCGGGTTCGACGCCGACCCGATCCCGTCGCTGTGGGCGGGCTACCCCGACATCCCTTCGCGGCGGCAGGCCGTGCTCGACAGCCCGCTGAAGAACAAGCCGGGCACGACGTACCTCTACTCGGACATCAACCTGCTGACGCTCGGTTTCATCGTCGAGAAGCTGACCGGGCAATCGCTCGACGAGGTCGTCCGCGACCGGATCACCGCGCCGCTCGGCATGACCGACACCGGCTACAACCCGCCCGCGGCGAAGCTGGGGCGGATCGCCGCGACCGAGTTCGAGGCGAACCCGCCGCGCGGGATGGTGCGCGGCAGCGTGCACGACGAGAACGCGTGGTCGCTGGGCGGTGTCGCCGGGCACGCCGGCGTGTTCAGCACCGCGGGCGACATGGCCAACCTGGCCCAGGCGATCCTCAACGGCGGCAGTTACCGCGGGCACCGGATCCTGCGCCCGGACACCGTGCGCCAGATGCTCACGAACTACAACCAGCAGTTCCCGGACGATTCGCACGGCCTCGGCTTCGAGCTCGACCAGCCCTGGTACATGGGGGCGCTGGCGTCGCCGGTCACCGCCGGGCACACCGGTTTCACCGGAACGACGCTGGTCATCGACCCGGAATCACGGTCGTTCGCGATCCTGCTGACGAACCGGGTGCACCCGACCCGGAACTGGGGCTCGATCAACACCGCCCGGCAGGTCTGGGCGACGTCACTGGCCAGGGCCATGGCGGTGCGGCCGGTGGCCGGGAAGGACGCCTGGACGAGCACTCTGGGTAACGCCGGCGTCGCTACCCTCGGTACCCGCGCCTTTACCACGCAGAGTGATCAAGCCCGCGTCTCGTTCTCCGCCTTCGTGGACACCGAGGGCAGCGGAGATCCACTTCAGCTGCAGGCCAGCACCGACGGCGTTAACTGGCAACCGATCACATTATCGGTATCGGGACCGGGGGCACCCTCCGGAACCGTGACGTCGCTCTCCGGACACGGGCACCGCGCCTGGTGGAAGGCGGTGGGCACGCTGCCGCAGGGCGCGTCGGTGAGCCTGCGCTGGCGTTACAGCACCGACCCGAGTTACACGGGACGAGGAGTTTCGGTGGACGGTGTGAAAGTCACCGAGAGCGGCCGATCACTCCTCGACGGTGAACGAGACCCCGCGATATTCGTTGCAGAGGGTTGGCAGTTGACCTCTCGGTGACCGATCGGTCGCCGACTGTCGACCACAAGCCGGAATTTACCGTCTGCTTGCCGCTTGCACCGCGACACTAAGTTGCCAAGTCGTTAGCTTGACCTCGTTAACAAGGTCGACCCTGTTGGCGACTTTCTGGTCAACGATTAATCGCAAATCCAGATCCGCAGACACGGACGGGTTGCGATCGTACCGAAGGGTGTGGGTAGCCTTGTCGCAAATGCCAACGGTTAGTAACTTTCCGACGGTGAGTGATACCGAATCCGTAGTCGGCACGGCACCGTCCGAGCCCGTATCGGTCCAGACGACCGTGCGTGACGCCGACTCCAGCCCGCTGGTGCGGATCCGGTCCCTGCTCCCCGGCCTGGCCCGCGCCGAACAGCGCGTGGCCAAGGTGGTGCTGGAAGACCCCGCGCAGGTCGCGCGGCGCAGCATCACCGAGGTGGCCCTGGCCGCCAACACGAGCGAGACCACGGTGACCCGGTTCTGCAAGGCCGTCGGGGTCGGCGGGTACCCGCAGCTGCGCATCGCGCTGGCCGCGGACACCGCGCGCACCGAGGCGCGCACCACGCGCAACCTCGGCGGCGAGATCGGCCCGGAGGACGACCTGGCCGCCGTGATCGGCAAGGTCAGCTTCGCCGACGCGCGGGCCGTCGAGGAGACGGCCGACCAGCTCGAGGTCGCCACCCTCGAGAAGGTGATCGAGGTCGTCGCGAACGCCGGCCGCGTGGACGTCTACGGCGTGGGCGCCAGCGCGTTCGTCGCCGCCGACCTGCAGCAGAAGCTGCACCGCATCGGCCGCGTGTGCTTCGCGTGGTCGGACACGCACATCATGCTCACCTCGGCCGCGGTGCTGAGCCCCGGTGATGTCGCGATCGGCGTCTCGCACACCGGCGCGACCACCGACACCGTCGAGGCGCTGCGCGTGGCGCGCGAGCACGGCGCGATCACCATCGCCGTGACGAACTTCCCGCGCTCCCCGATCACCGAAGTCGCCGATCATGTTTTGACGACCGCGGCCCGGGAAACCACGTTCCGTTCGGGAGCCACGGCGAGCCGGATCGCCCAGCTCACCGTCATCGACTGCCTGTTCATCGGTGTCGCGCAGCGGCACATGGACGCGTCGGTCAGCGCGCTGGACGCGACCAGGGACGCCGTCGGATCACACCGCTTGGGGGTCAGGCCGGACGGTCGTCGCCGTCCGCGGGAAACCGGCAAGTAGATGACCGGAGAAAATGTGAGGCGCATGATGACCGTCCCCGTGCAAGCGGTGCACGTCGATTCGCCGACCGAAACCCGCAATCCCCGCACCAAGGACATCGACCTGATGTCCACCACGGGGATCCTGGGCGCGATCAACGCCGAGGACCGCACGGTCCCCGGTGCCGTCGCCGCGGTGCTGCCCCAGGTGGCGCACGCGGTGGACTACGCGGTGGACGCCCTGCGGGCCGGCGGCCGGGTGCACTACGTCGGTGCGGGTACGTCCGGGCGGCTGGCCACCCTGGACGCGGCCGAACTGGTGCCGACGTTCAACGTGCCGGGCGACTGGTTCATCGCGCATCACGCCGGCGGCGAGCGCGCGCTGCGTCACGCCGTCGAAAACGCGGAGGACGACTCGGCGGCGGGGGCCGCCGAGATGGCCGCGATGGTGCAGCCCGGCGACTTCGTGCTCGGGCTGACGGCGTCGGGCAGGACGCCGTACGTGCTGGGTGCGCTGGCCGCGGCGTCGCGCCAGGGCGCCCGGACCGGGCTGGTCTCGGGCAACGCGAAGGCCGCGAAGCCGACCGGGGTGGACGTGCTGATCGCCGTCGACACCGGCCCGGAGGCCATCGCCGGGTCGACCCGGATGAAGGCGGGCACGGCCCAGAAGATGATCCTCACGTCGTTCTCCACCGCGACGATGATCAAGCTGGGCCGGACCTACTCCAACCTGATGGTCAGCATGCGGGCCACCAACGCGAAGCTGCGTGGCCGGACCATCCGGATCCTGCAGGAAGCCACCGGCATGACGATGGCGGACTGCTCGGACGCGCTCACCGAGGCCGGGGGCGACCTCAAGGTGGCGCTGGTGCACTTGCTGTCCGGCGAGGACGTCAAGAGCGCCGCAAAGGCTTTGCACACGTCCGGCGGGCACGTGCGCAAGGCTCTGGACACTCTCAGGGTGCGAGCGAGCTAGATCTCCATCTGTTCATCTGTCTAACCTCTCAGATGAGAGGAAGGCGGGTGGGCATGGCGGGCAACACGGAGGACTCGCGGCGCAGGCTTTCGCGTCGCGAGTGGGTGTCGATCGGCGGGATGGGCGGATTCATCCTGTTGCTGAACGTCGTGGGCTGGGGCGTGCTCACGGCGTTCGTCGCACCGCACCACTACGCGCTGGGCGCGTCCGGCGTGTTCGGGATCGGGCTGGGCGTCACGGCGTTCACGCTCGGCATGCGGCACGCGTTCGACGCCGACCACATCGCCGCGATCGACAACACGACCCGGAAGCTGATGGGCGACGGCCAGCGGCCGCTTTCGGTCGGGTTCTGGTTCTCCCTCGGGCACTCCACGATCGTCTTCGTGCTGTGCCTGCTGCTGTCGCTGGGCGTCCGTGCGCTGGCCGGGCAGGTCGAGGACGACTCGTCGGCGTTGCACCAGGCCACCGGCGTGATCGGGACGTCGGTGTCCGGGGTGTTCCTGTACGTGATCGCGATCCTGAACCTCGTCGTGCTGGTCGGGATCCTGCGCGTGTTCCGGCAGATGCGCCGCGGCGAGTTCGACGAGGCCGCGTTGGAGCACCAGCTGGACAACCGCGGCGTCATGAACCGGCTGCTGCGCGGGGCGACGAAGGCCGTGCGCAAGCCGTGGCACATCTACCCGGTCGGGCTGCTGTTCGGCCTGGGCTTCGACACCGCGACGGAAATCGGGCTGCTCGTGCTGGCCGCGGGCGCGGCGACGTTCGCGCTGCCGTGGTACGCGATCCTCGTGCTGCCGATCCTGTTCGCCGCCGGGATGAGCCTGTTCGACACCGCGGACGGCTGCTTCATGAACTTCGCCTATGGCTGGGCGTTCGCGAAGCCGGTGCGCAAGATCTTCTACAACATCACGGTGACCGCGCTGTCGGTCGCGGTGGCGCTGCTCATCGGGACCATCGAGCTGGTGTCGATCCTCGCCGAGAAGCTCGACATCACGAGTGGGCCGCTGGCCGCGATCGCCTCGGTGAACCTGGACTACGTCGGCTTCGGGATCGTCGGGCTGTTCGTGCTGACGTGGGTCATCGCGCTGGCGGTGTGGCGGTTCGGGCGGATCGAAGAGAAGTGGTCGGCGAAGCTGTCCGGTTAGGAGGCTGCGTCCGAAATGCTCTTCGCTTCGCGCGCCCCGGCTTCGAACGCTTCGCAGCAGAAGAGCAACCACGCGCGTACGCCCTCGGGAGTCCCGCCGGCGAACCCTTCGGCCGCTTCCAGGTACTTCGGCACCCGGCGGAAGAACGCCACTTCGGGCACGCTCAACGACTTCGGGTCGAGGCCGGTCGCGACCATCGTCAGCCGGGCCGCCGCGCGGGCGACCACGCCGTCCGCGCTGCCGAACGGCTTGAGCGCCAGCAGTTCGCCGTGGACGACCGCGGTCAGGACCGGGCCCGGGACCGACGTCGCTCCGGTCACCAGCTGGGCGAGCAGCTCGAGCCGGCCGCCGCCGGAGTGTGGCCGGCCCAGCGCGTCCAGGTCGTCGACGAGGTCCGCCGCGGCCAGGACGTGCAGGCGGGCCAACGCCTGCAGGGGTGCGCGGCGCCAGGTCGGCAGCAGCGACTCCAGCGTCTCCGCGACACGCAGCGCGCCCGCGAGGACCGGGTCGGCGACCGCGCCGTCAAGAGGTAGTTCCGGGTTCGCGCCCTCGATGCCGGCGGACGCGCGAGCGGCCCGCACCGACGCCTCGGCCGCCGTCGCCGCGCCGCCGCGGAGGTTGGCCGGGAGGCGGTGGACCGCGAACACCGCGTTCTGGGCGGACTTCGCCGCCGCCGCGACGCCTTCGAGGTCGAGGAGGGGCTTCAGGGGATCAGGCATCGAGCACCTGCCCCGTGCGCTGGACCACCGGCGGCAGGACCGACCACGGGAAGTTGATCCACTTGTCGGTGTGCCGCCAGACGTACTCGCACTTCACCGTCGAGTGCGGCTTCTCGTAGACGACGGCCGAGCGCACCTCGGCGACGTGCTCGAGGCAGAAGTCGCGGACGAGCTTGAGCGTCGCGCCGGTGTCGGCGACGTCGTCGGCGATCAGCACCTTCTTGCTCGTCAGGTCGACGACGTTGGGCACCGGCGGCAGCATCACCGGCAGGTCGAGGCGCTGGTCGACACCGGTGTAGAACTCGACGTTCATCACGTGCAGGTTCTTCACGTCGAGCGCGTAGCCGAGCGCGCCGGCGACGAACAGGCCGCCGCGCGCGATGGAAAGGATGAGGTCCGGCGCGAAGCCGTCTTCGGCGATGGTGTGAGCCAGTTCACGGCTCGCCGTGCCGAACAGCTCCCAGCTCAGCTCTTCCCGCACTTCGGCCATCGAGCCCGCCCTTCCGTCGTGGTCCGCCGAGCATAGGCAACCCCGAAGTGGCCTCTGAAGATGATCAGAAATTGGCTATCCTGAGCATCCACTGGCGGAACTACCGTGATCACGTGAGCAACTGGAACACGCAGCCCACCCTGGCCGGCGCGCACGTCCGGCTGGAACCGCTGTCCCTCGAGCACGCCAAGGGCCTGTTCGAGGCCGGCGCCGACCCGGGCATCTGGGCGTGGCTGAGCAGCCGGCAGCCGGCGGACCTCCCCGCCGCCGAGCGGCTGGCCGAGCAGGCGCTCGCCGACCCCGACCGCCGTCCCTTCGCGCAGATCGACGCCGCTTCCGGCCGGGTCGCCGGGACGACGTCGTACTACCAGGTCGTCGAAAGGCACCGGATCCTGTCGATCGGGCACACGTGGATCGGCGCGGACTGGCAGCGCACCGGGCTGAACACCGAGTCGAAGCTGCTCCTCCTCCAGCACGCGTTCGAAACCCTTGACGCGCAACGGGTTTCCTGGGAGACCGACATCCGCAACCTCCGCTCGCAACGCGCCATCGAACGCCTTGGCGCACTTCGCGAAGGCGTGCTGCGGGCGCACCGGATCCGGCCGGACGGCTCGTCGCGCGACACCGTGACCTACTCGATGCTGGCACCGGAGTGGCCGGCCGCGAAGGCGCGGCTGAACGAACGCTTAGTCACCGGGGCTCGCCTGGCTCGGTGAACCGGCAGGGCAACGTGGGTGCAACCTTTTACAAGGCGGACTAACGTCGCTAGCGTGCCGCTAGCCGTCGTTTCGGCGCACTACAGGAGGCCTTGCAACCATGACCGAGCAGTCCCCAGCCCTGGACAACCTGCTCACCGAGAGCCGCACCTTCCCGCCCAGTGAAGAATTCGCTGGCCAGGCCAATGCGAAGGCCGATCTCTACGCCGAGGCGGACGCCGACCGCGAAGCGTTCTGGGCCAAGCAGGCCGAGCGGCTCACGTGGGACACGAAGTGGACCACGGTACTGGACTGGACCAATGCGCCCTTCGCGAAGTGGTTCGTCGGCGGCAAGCTGAACGTCGCCTACAACTGCGTCGACCGGCACGTCGAGTCCGGTCACGGCGACCAGGTCGCGATCCACTGGGTCGGCGAGCCGGGTGACACCCGGGACATCACCTACGCCGAGCTGAAGACCGAGGTTTCCAAGGCCGCCAACGCACTCGCGTCGCTGGGCGTCACCGCCGGCGACGTCGTGGCGATCCAGCTGCAGATGGTGCCCGAGGCCATCTTCGCGATGCTCGCGTGCGCGCGGATCGGCGCGCTGCACAACGTCGTCTTCGGCGGCTTCTCCCCGACGGCGCTGCGGGCCCGCGTCGACGACGCCGCCGCGAAGGTCGTCATCACCTCCGACGGCCAGTTCCGCCGCGGCAAGGCCGCGCCGATGAAGGCCAATGTCGACGAAGCGCTCGAAGGCGCCGAGACCGTCGAGAAGGTCATCGTCGTGCAGCGCACCGGCGACCAGCTCGAGGGCGACGTCCCGTGGACCGACGGCCGCGACCTCTGGTGGCACGAGCTCGTCGACGGACAGTCCGAAGAGCACACTCCCGAGGCGTTCGACAGCGAGCACCCGCTGTTCATCCTCTACACGTCCGGGACGACCGGGAAGCCGAAGGGCATCCTGCACACCTCCGGCGGCTACCTGACGCAGACGGCGTACACGCACCACAACGTCTTCGACCACAAGGCCGGCGAGGACGTCTACTGGTGCACCGCCGACATCGGCTGGATCACCGGCCACAGCTACATCGTCTACGGCCCGCTCGCCAACCGCGTCACGCAGGTCGTCTACGAAGGCACGCCGAACACCCCGCACGAGGGGCGGCACTGGGAGATCATCCAGAAGCACAAGGTCTCCATCTACTACACCGCGCCGACGCTGATCCGCACCTTCATGAAGTGGGGCGCGGAAATCCCCGAGAAGTACGACCTGTCGTCGCTGCGGGTGCTGGGTTCGGTCGGCGAGCCGATCAACCCCGAGGCGTGGATCTGGTACCGCGAGAACATCGGCGCGGGCCGGACCCCGATCGTCGACACGTGGTGGCAGACCGAGACCGGCGCGATCATGATCTCGCCGCTGCCGGGCGTCACCTCGACCAAGCCGGGTTCGGCGCAGAAGGCGCTGCCGGGCGTGTCCGCGAAGGTCGTCGACGACACCGGCACGGAGGTCGGCCACGGTGGTGGCGGCTACCTGGTGCTCGACAAGCCTTGGCCGTCGATGCTGCGCGGGGTGTGGGGCGACGAGGAGCGCTTCCGCGACACGTACTGGTCGCGCTTCAAGGACCAGGGCTTCTACTTCGCCGGCGACGGCGCGAAGTACGACAACGACGGCGACGTCTGGCTGCTGGGCCGCGTCGACGACGTGATGAACGTGTCCGGCCACCGCATCTCGACGACCGAGGTCGAGTCGGCGCTGGTCTCGCACCCGACGGTGGCCGAGGCCGCGGTCGTCGGCGCGACCGACCCGACGACCGGCCAGGGCATCGTGGCCTTCGTGATCCTGCGCGGCAACGCCGTCGACGGCGGCGAAGAGGCCATCCAGGCGCTGCGCAACCACGTCGCGAAGGAGATCGGGCCGATCGCCAAGCCGCGGCAGATCATGGTCGTGCCGGAGCTGCCGAAGACGCGCTCGGGCAAGATCATGCGCCGCCTGCTGCGCGACGTCGCGGAGAACCGGCAGGTCGGCGACGTCACCACGCTGGCCGACTCGTCGGTCATGGACCTGATCTCGTCGGGCCTGAAGTCGGGCAAGTCGGAGGAGTGAGCTAGCGTTCTCCCGTCAGAGCCCTTCCGGCTTCGCGCCGGGAGGGCTCTGTCATGACACCCCCGAGTGGCACGAGTCGAACGCATGTTCTACGCTGTGCCGCGAACCACACCCACTTCCCGGGCAAGGAGACGACACGACGATGACCGTGGATGTCCTGACGCACGACGAGGAAACGGCCGAGGCCCCGGTCTCGGCTCCGGTTTCGACGCCGGAGGTTTCCGCCGACGAGGCGACCGTCACCGAGTCCGCGTCCTCGGCCTCGTCCTCGGAGGGTTCGGCTGAGCCGGCCGCCGAGGAAGAGGCCCCGAAGCCGAAGCGCGGCCGCCCGAAGGGTGCGGCGACGGCGTCGACGGCGAAGAAGACCCGCACGGTCGAGCTGGTCCTGACGGTCACCGGCACCGCCGACGGCGAGTGGCAGGCCGAGCTGAAGAACGGCTCGAAGTGGGTCGCGAAGGGCCTCGAGATCCCGGCCGCGGCGGTGTCGCGGGCGGCGAAGGAGCTGCACAGCGACCTGTCCGGCCCGATCGACGAGGTGATCAACCAGGCCCGCGAGGCGCAGGCCGCGAAGGTCGCCGCGCTGGAGGCCGAGCTCGAGAAGGCCAAGCAGGCCCTCGCCGAGCTGGACGCCTGAGGCTTCCCTCCAGGAAACGCCCGGACCGCTTTCCGCGGGCCGGGCGTTTCCGCTTTCAGGCGATGGGTGGGCGGGCCGGCAGCGGGGATTTGAACTCGACCCACATGGCGTCCGTCAGCGCCTCGACGTGGTGCGTTGCCCCGCGCGGGTGCACGACCGAATCACCCGGTTCGAGGACGGCCTCCACGCCGTCGACCGCTCCCCGCAGCCGCCCCGACAGGACGTAGACGATCGAGTCGTGGTCGTGCGCGTGCGGAGGTGACGACACCCCCGCCGGGTAGTGGATCAAGTAGGCCAGGCCGCTCGCCGCTCGCTCCAGCAGCCGGAAGCGGCCCTCGCCGCCGAGCAGGGGCAAGCCCTCCACCGTGACCAGCGGCTGCCACACCTGCTCTTCCATGCGCCCATCATCACCCACAACAGCTGAGAGTCCACACAGGACCACTTAGGTAAGGCAGCCGTTATTTAGGCGCACCTGACAAAAAGACCGAGTCTCGCCACAATTCCGCTTCCGTGTTTCACTGTTCCGGTGACCGAAACCATCGACGGTGACGCCGTGGAGCACGCTCACGAACCGCACCAGGGCGTCGGCGGGAAGCTGAACTGGCTGCGGGCCGGTGTGCTCGGAGCGAACGACGGGATCGTGTCCGTCGCCGGCATCGTCGTCGGGGTCGCCGGGGCGACCACGGAAAGCACCACGATCCTGACCGCCGGAATCGCCGGGCTCGTCGCCGGCGCCTTTTCCATGGCCGGTGGGGAATACGTCTCCGTCAGCACCCAGCGCGACACCGAACAGGCCCTGCTGCGGCTCGAAAAGCAGGAACTCAAGACGATGCCGGAGGCCGAGGAGCGCGAGCTCGCCGACATCTACGAGGACAAGGGCCTCTCGCCGGAGCTGGCCAGCCAGGTCGCCCGCGAACTGACCGAAAAGGACGCCCTGCAGGCGCACGCGGAGGCCGAACTCGGCATCGACCCCGGCAACCTCACCAGTCCGTGGCAGGCCGCGTGGGCGTCGCTGCTCGCCTTTTCCGTCGGCGCACTGCTGCCGATCCTGTCCATCGCCTGGGCCGGCGTCTCCCTGCGGGTGTGGGCGTGCGCGGCCGCGGTCGTCATCGGCCTCACGCTGACCGGGTTCGTCAGCGCGAGGCTCGGCGACGCGAACGTGGGGCGCGCGATCGTCCGCAACGTCGGCGTCGGCGCGCTCACCATGGTCGTGACCTACTTCGTCGGGGTGATCTTCGGGGTCACCGTCGGCTAGTGCACGCCCTTCATCAGCTTGCGGATGAAGGGGATGCCCAGGAACAGCAGCACGCCGACGCCGATGGCGACCAGCCCGACCGTGCTGAAGTACGGCGCCTCGTCGTCGACCGTGTAGTACTCGGCGAGCTTGCCGGACATCGCCGTGCCGAACGAGATCGACAGGAAGTTCAGCGCCACCATCTGCGTCCGGAACGCCTCCGGCGCGAGCTTCGTCGACAGCGACAGCCCGACCGGCGAGAGGCACAGCTCGGCGATCGTGAACACGAACAGGATGCCGACCATCGCGAGCATCGGGCTGGCGTTCTTGCCGCTGCCCACCATCGGCAGGAACAACAGGAACGCCGCACCCATCAGCACCGTGCCGAGGACGAACTTCATCGGCGTCGACGGCTGCCGCTCGCCGAGCTTCGTCCACAGCGCCGCCAGGACCGGGGCGAAGACGATGATGAACACCGGGTTGATCGAGTTGACCCAGGACACCGGCATCACCCAGCCGAACAGGTCCCGGTCCAGCCGCTGGTCGGTGTAGGCCGCGACGACCGTGAACTGCTGCTGGTACAGCGAAAAGAACACCGCGCTGGCGATGAACATCGGGATGAAGGAGAACACCCGGCTGCGTTCGACGGCGGTGATCTTGCCGCTGGTCAGGATGACGAGGAAGTAGACCACCGAGATCACGCCGACCACCCACACGACGACGTCGGCGAGGTTGCCCGGGTTCACGACGCCGGTGACGACCAGGGTCACCACCGCGGCCATCAGCAGGAGGGCGGCGGCGATCGCCAGCACGCGCTGCGACGACGGCAGCGGGTTCGGCACCTCCTTCGCCTTGTCGCCGAGGTTCTTGCGGCCGAACGTGTACTGCGTCAGGCCCAGGGCCATGCCGATCGCCGCGAGGCCGAACCCGAGGTGGAAGCCGACCTCGGTCTGCGCCAGCCCGGTCAGCAGCGGGCCGACGAAGCCGCCGAGGTTGACACCCATGTAGAAGATCGTGAAGCCGGCGTCGCGCCGCTCGTCGCCGTCGGCGTAGAGCGTGCCGACGATCGCCGTCGCGTTGGACTTCAACCCGCCGCTGCCGACCGCGACGCACACGAGACCGACGCCGATGCCGCCCAGGCCCGGCAGCAGGGCCAGGCTGAGGTGGCCGATCATGATCAGCACGGCGCTGTAGAACAACGTCCGCTCGGAGCCGAGGAGGCGGTCGGCCACCCACGCGCCGATGACGGCCGACAGGTAGACCAGGCCGCCGTACGCGCCGACGATGCCGAGCGCGGACTCCTGCGCGAGACCCAGTCCGCCCTGCTCGACCCGGTAGTAGAGGTAGATCGGCAGGATGCCGAGCATCCCGTAGTAGGAGAACCGCTCCCACATTTCGACGCCGAAGAGGTTCGCCAGTCCTCGTGGGTGCCCGAAGAACCTCGTGTCCTGCTGGACCTCGGTTGAGGTGCTCACAACTCGTCTTCCTTTGTCCAGGTACCTTCGTTGCCACTTGGCATGCTATGAGCACAACTGGTGACCCATCACCGGCACCCCGTGTGACAGCGGTCATGACAATGCGTGACAAAGACCTGGTAAACTGACATCAAGGTGCGCCGGGAAGCCTGGTCGGCAACGATGGTCAGCGACCCCTGGAGCCCCCGATGTCCCGCCCGTTGAGCGAATTCGCCCGCTACCTGCGCACCGAAACAACCGGTGGGCTCATCCTGCTCGGCGCGACGGCGGTCGCGCTGCTGTGGGCCAACTCGCCGCTGCGGGACAGCTACCACGCGCTGCGCGACTTCCGGCTCGGCCCGGAATTCCTGCACCTGAACCTGACGCTCGACGACTGGGCGAAGGACGGCCTGCTCGCCCTGTTCTTCTTCGTCGCCGGGCTGGAGCTCAAGCGCGAGCTCGTCGTCGGCGAGCTGTCGCGGTTCAAGCAGGCGGTGCTGCCGGTCGTCGCCGCGATCGGTGGCATGGCCGTCCCGGCGCTCGTCGCCCTGACCGTCGGCTGGGGGACGCCGGGCATCGAACGGGCCTGGGCGATCCCGGTCGCCACCGACATCGCGTTCGCCCTCGGCGTGCTCGCGCTGACGGCGTCGAACCTGCCGTCGAGCGCCCGGGTCTTCCTGCTTTCCCTGGCCGTGGTGGACGACCTCGGTGCGATCGTCGTCATCGCCGTGCTGTTCACGACGGGCTTCGACCTGGTCGCGGTGGCCGTGGCCGTCGTCGCGCTCGCCCTGTACGCGTTCCTGCAGCACCGCCGGGTGCGGACGCCGTGGCTGTACGTCCCCCTGGCGCTGGTCACCTGGGTCGCGGTGCACTCGGCCGGCATCCACGCGACGATCGCCGGCGTCGCGCTGGGCCTGCTCACCCGCGTCCGCGCCGGCGAGGGCGAGGCGGAGGCGCCCGCGCTGCGGCTCGAGCACCGGCTCCAGCCGTGGTCGGCGGCCGTCGCCGTGCCGGTGTTCGCGCTGTTCGCGGCCGGGATCTCGGTCAACGCCGACGCCCTCGGCGCGGTGTTCACGACGGCGTTGCCGCTCGCGGTGCTCGCCGGGCTGCTCGGCGGCAAGGTCGTCGGGATCCTCGGGGCCAGCCTGCTGGCCGTGAAGCTGAGGTTGGCGGAGAAACCGCGCGAGATGGGCTGGCGGGACATGGCCGCGTTGTCCGTGCTCGGCGGGGTCGGGTTCACCGTGAGCCTGCTGATCGCGGAGCTGTCGCTGCCCGGTGAGGCGAGCGAACTGGCGAAGGCGGCGGTGCTGATCGCGTCGACGGTGGCCTCCCTGCTGGCGGCGGCATTGCTACTCCGTCGTAGCAAGGTTCATGCGCAAATGTCCGACACACTGTGACGCCGCCGCGCTCCACAATGCGACGCATGGCACGATGACCCGGTGAGCAGCCCCAAACACGAACGCACCGGCCCCGACGGCGTGGGGGCCGTGCCTTACCTCCCGCTGTCCTCCGCCGCCGACGTCCCCGGCGACCAGTCGATCGGCCGCCTGGTCGGCGACGCGACCCAGCACATCTCCACCCTGGTCAGGGCCGAGATGGAGCTGGCGAAGTCCGAGCTGGTCGGCGAGGTGAAGAAGGGCCTCAAGGGGGCCGTCTTCTTCCTGATCGCGCTGACGGTCCTCCTGTACAGCACGTTCTTCTTCTTTTTCTTCCTGGCCGAAGGTTTCGCGGACTGGTTCCGTGGCCTCCACCGCTGGGGCGCGTTCGGCATCGTGTTCGCCCTGATGCTGCTCGTCGCGGGCGCGGCCGGGTTCCTCGGCTACCGCAAGGTGAAGAAGTTCAAGGCGCCGGAGCGGACGATCGCCAGCGTCAAGGAGACGGCTGCCGCGCTGAAGCCGCACAAGGCGGCCGACTCCGACCTGACCACCACGCGCGACTGAGTCTTTGCACGCGTCCCCCGACCCGTCGATCGTCCGGCTCGAGGGCCCGTGGGTCCACCGCGACGTGTCCGCGAACGGCATCCGCCTGCACGTCGCCGAGCTCGGCGACGGGCCGGTCGTGGTGCTGCTGCACGGGTTCGCCGAGTTCTGGTGGACCTGGCACCACCAGCTGACGGCCCTCGCCGAAGCGGGGTTCCGCGCGGTCGCCGTCGACCTGCGCGGCTACGGCGACTCGGACAAGCCGCCCCGCGGCTACGACGCGTGGACGCTCGCCGGTGACGTCGGCGGGCTGATCAAGTCGCTCGGGGCGCGCCGCGCCCACCTCGCCGGGCACGCGTGGGGCGGCATGCTCGCCTGGACGGTCGCGGCGCTGCACCCGCGGCTCGTGTCGTCGGTGACGGCGATCGGCGCGGCCCACCCGCTCGCCCTGCGCTCCGGGGCGGCTCGCCCGTGGCGCGGCCAGGGCCGCGCGGCCGGGCACCTCTTCCGCTTCCAGGTGCCGATGGCGCCGGAGAAGTGGCTGGTGAAGGACGACGCGCAGGCGGTCGAGGACCTGTTCGCCGGCTGGGCGGGCCGCCACTGGCGGTCCACTTCGGACTTCACCGGCAGCGTCGAGGCGTTCCGGCAGGCGATGCTCGTGCCCGGGGTCGCGCACAGCGCGCTCGAGTACTACCGGTGGGCGTTCCGCGCCCAGTTCCGCGGCGAAGGCCGCCGGTTCACCGACGCCGTCGGCACCCGGATCGCGGCACCGACCCTGCAGCTGCACGGCGCCGACGACAGCTGCATCCTCCCCGAGACGGCGGCGTCGTCGGTGCGCTGGGCGGGCCCGCACGCCGAGCCGGAGATCTGGCCGGGCGTCGGGCACTTCCCCCACCTCGAGGTCCCGGACCGCACGTCGGCGGCCCTGGTGGACTTCCTCAAGCGAGACTGATCGCGTTCTTCGCCCGCTCGACCGACTCCTCCGCCGCCGGAGCGCCCGGGTTCTCCGTGGCCAGCGCCTGGTTGAGCGTGACGAAAGGCCGCATCCGCGTCTCGTAGGCCGCGAAGGCCTCTTCGTGGCTCGCGCGCCCGAGCTCCTCGGCCAGGACATACGCGCCGACCAACGCCAAGCTCGTCCCCTGGCCCGACAACGGCGAAGCGCAGTAGCCGGCGTCGCCGACCAGCGCGATCCGGCCCGTCGTCCAGCGGTCCAGGTGAACCTGCGCCATGGCGTCGAAGTAGAACACCTCCGCCTCGGCCATCGCTTCGAGGAGCTTCGGCACCTCCCAGCCGACTCCGGCGAGCCGCTCGGCGATCAGCCGCTTCTGCTCCGGGACCGCCAGCCGCGGCAACGGCTCCGAGCCGAAGCCGAGGGTCACGCGCAGCTCGCTGTTGCCGCGCACCGGGTAGGCGACGCCGCCGGTGTCCTCGTGCCGGAACCAGACCTGCCAGTCCTCGAGGCCGAGGAAGTTGGCCGTCGGGAAGATCGCCAGGTACTGCCCGAGGTGCCGGATGAACCGCTCTTCCGGCCCGAAGGCCAGCCGCCGGACGGCCGAGTGCAGCCCGTCCGCGCCGATGACCAGGTCGAAGGTCCGGAAACCGCCGTGTTCGAACTCGACGCGGACCCCGTGCGGTTCTTCGGTGAGCGCCGTGATCGAGTCGCCGAAGACGTACTCGACGTCGGTGGCCTCGTGCAGGATCGAGACGACGTCGTCGCGGAGCACCTCGATGTCGTCGCTGTCGAGCCGCCCGCTGCTCAGGGCGAACTCCTCGGACCGGAACAGCTCGTGGCCGTCCCCGTCCACCATGGACATCCCGCGCATCCGGGTGCGGACCGCGCGCAGCCGCTCGCCGAGGCCCATCCGGTCGACGACGTCGAGCGCGACCCCGCGCACGTCGATCGCCTGCCCGCCGCTGCGGATGCCGGGCGCCCGGTCCACCACGGTGACGTCGAAGCCTTCGCGCGCCAGGTACCAGGCCAGGGTGCCGCCGGCGACACCGGCGCCGGAGATCAGGACGTTTCGCATGTTTCCCTCCAGAGTCGTACGCTGTTGGGCACCACACTGGAGTTGACACAGCTCAAAGGCCAATTCTGTACTAGTACAGACGGTCGGCTGTGCTAGGGCAGGGAGCCGTCGTGAAGTACTTGGCCATCGCCGAAGAGCTGCGAGGCCGGATCTCGCGCGGCGAGCTTCCGCCGGGCGCGCGGGTGCCCTCGACGCGCCGGCTCGCGACCGACCACGGCGTCGCACCGGCGACGGCGGCGAAGGCCCTCGCCCTGCTGAGCCAGGAAGGCGTCGTGCAGGCGGAGCCGCGGTCCGGCACGGTCGTCGCCGGCCGCGATCGCCGCGGCAGCCAGCAGGGGCTCACCCGCGACCGGCTCGTGCGGACCGCGATCGCCATCGCCGACGCCGAGGGCCTGGGCGCGCTGTCCATGCGCGGGGTGGCGGCCCGCCTCGGCGTCGCCGCGATGGCGCCGTACCGGTACGTGCGGGGCCGGGACGAGCTGGTGCTGCTGATGGCCGACGCCGCGTTCGGCGAGCGCGGCTACCCGGCGAAGCCGTCCGGCGACTGGCGTGACCGGCTGACGCTCGGCGGCCGGACCCTCTGGTCGCTCTTCCGGCGTCACCCGTGGCTGGCGCAGCTCGGGCCGATCACGCGGCCGCTGCCGCTGCGCAACCTCGCCGTGCACGGCGAGTGGGCCCTGTCGGCGCTGTCCGAGCTGGGCGTCGACGCCGCAACGCTGTGCAACCTGCACGTCCTGTTCTTCAGTCACGTCCAGGGCATGGCGGTCCACCTCGAGCGCGAACAGAGCGCGCTGGCCTCGTCCGGGCTGACCGAGGAGGACTGGATCGACCAGCAGGGCGCCGGCGTGGCGGCGATGGCGGCCGGGCACCCGACGTTCACCAGGATGCTCGCCGACCTGGCCGGGACGGGCTACGACCTGGTCCTGGACGACCTCTTCGAGCTGGGCATGCGGGCCCTGCTGGACGGCTTGGCGCTGCGGTACCGGCGTTAGGCCGCGCAGGAGCCGGTGGACACGTTCGCCGTCTGCGACGGGGCCGCGTCGACCTCGGCGCGCACCTGCTCGGCCGTCAGCGTGAAGCCGGTCTCCGGGTCCTCCACCGCCGCACCGAAGACGACGCCGATGACCTTGCCGTCCGGGGTCACCATCGGGCCGCCCGAGTTGCCGCTGCGGATCTCGGCGCGGACCGTGAAGACGTCCCGCTGCACCGTGTTCGCCTCGTAGATGTCCGGGCCGCGCAGGTTGATCCGGCCGCGCACGCGGGCCGGCGTCGCGCGGTACGGGCCGTCGAGCGGGTAGCCGAGCACGACCGCGCTGTCGCCCGCCCCCGCCGTCTCCGGCGCGAACTGCAAGGGCTCGGCCTTCAGGCGCGGCACCGCGAGCACCGCGATGTCGACCTCCGGGTCGAAGTAGACGACGCGGGCCGGGTAGTCGCCCTGGGTGGTCTCGATGCCGACGGTGTCGGTACCGGCCACGACGTGCGCGTTCGTCATCACCCGCTGCGGCGCGATCACGAACCCGCTGCCTTCGAGCGACCGCGAGCACGAGCTGGCGCTGCCGCGGATCTTGACCACGCTGCCGTGCAGCCGCTGCACGATCCCGCTGCTCTGCAGCGCCGGGTCCGGCGGCGAGGTGTCGGCCGTCGGCGCCTTCTGGAACGGGTCCATGATCGAGGGGAAGCCGGACGCGTCGAGCAGCTTGCGCAGCTGGCTCGGGAAGCCCTGCGCGGCCTCCGGCATGGCGTCGTTGACCTTGCCGAGCACGATCGAGTTGTTGATCGCCTTGGCCAGCCACGGCGCGCCGGACACGGCCGTCAGCGGCGTCGCGATCAGCCACGCCACCACGAACACGACCAGGGCCTGCACGACCGCGCCGAGCGTCTTGTCGATGCCGGAGAGCTTGTCCGGGTTGATCTTCTGCCGCAGCCGCCGTCCCACGTAGACGCCGATCGCTTCGCCGAAGGCGACCAGGAAGACCACCGTCGCCACCGCGAAGGCGACCTTCCAGACCGGGTCGTCGAAGAACGAGACCACGACCGGGGCGAGCTTGATCCCGGCGACCGCGCCGAGCACGACGCCGACGAGCGAAGGCAACGCGATGATCACGCCCTGGTAGGCGCCGGACACCGCCGCCAGCACGGCCAGCAGCAGCACCACGACATCGACCCAGTTCACCGTGTTACTCCTTTACCCGGGCATCGAAAGCCGCCAAAGCCTCGTCGAGGTCCCGGATTTCGCCCGAGTCCCATTCGCGCTCCCAGCCTCCCAGGCTCAGGAGGACCGACAGCAACCCGGCCGTGAACCCCCAGACGAACAGGCCGCCGACCTCGAAGGCGGGACCCTTCCAGGGCATGCCCTTCTTCTGCACCGTGAACCGGTTGGCCGGGTCGACCAGGTCGGCGATGGCGATGCGCGCGACCGACGCCGTCTCGGCCGGGTCGACCGCGCGCACCGGCGACGGCTCGGCCCAGTGGGCCAGCACCGGCGTCACGGCGAACTTGGACACCGGGACGAACAGTTCCGGCAGCACCGCGATCGGCCGGACCCCGGACGGGACGACCCCGGTCTCTTCTTCGGCCTCGCGCAGCGCCGTGCCGACCGGACCGCCGTCGCCCTCCTCGGCACCGCCGCCGGGGAAGGCGACCTGGCCGGCGTGCGAGCCCAGCGTGTCGGCGCGGCGCTGCAGCAGGATGTCCGGCTCGCCGTCGGCTTCGCGCTCGCCGAAGAGGATGAGCACCGCGGCCGGGCGGGTGAACCCGCCCTCGGGCGGGCTGAACCGGGTGAACGTCTTCGAATCGACCTCGCCGCTCACCTTGACCAGCGGCCGGAGCCACTCGGGAACCGACTCGGGTTCGACCAGTGGTCCGATCACAATGCCCCCTCGACTGCCGCGCGCACCTGGTCAGTGTTCACGAACGAGCGCGGATTCGCGATGAACCGCACCTCGCCGCCGGCGGTGACCAAGTAGGACGCCGGGAGCGACGAAGGCACCTTCAGCGCGGCCCGGACCGGGCCGGTCTGCCCGTCCCCGTCGAACACCGACGGCAGGTGCACACCCAGCTTCGTCAACAGGTCCAGGCCGTCCTTCGCCGGGCTCTGCACCTGGACGCCGAGGACGCGCACGGCGCCCGGCCGCCCGGTGTACTCCTGGAGCACGGGCAGCTCGGTCCGGCACGGCTCGCACCACGAAGCCCACACGTTGACCAGCACCGGAGCACCGGCGAGGGCCCGGCCGAGGTCGACGCTCGCGCCGTCGCCGAGGCAGTCCGCCGTGACGCCTTCGAGCTGCTTCACGGGCTGCGCCGTACCCGGCGCCGGGCACGGCCGGAGCGCCGCCGCGGACCGGGCCGGGGCGAGGTCCCCGGCCGGCTTCGCGGCGGTGTCGTCACCGCCGCGCGGCAGCAGCGCGACGATCAGCGCCACCGCCAGGACGGCAGCGGCCAGTGCCCATCGGGTGACTCTCGTCACCGAGGCGCAGCCAGTGCCAGGATGTGGTCCTTTTCGACGCCCTTGACCAGCTTCGCGGCTTCGTCGAACCCGGTCGGGCCGGTGCCGTACGACGGGCAGTCCCTGGCCAGCGGGCAGGCGCCGCAGGCCGGCTTCTTGGCGTGGCAGACGCGGCGGCCGTGGAAGATCACCCGGTGCGAGAGCATCGTCCACTCCTTGCGGGGGATCAGCTCGCCGACCGCGTGCTCGACCTTGACCGGGTCCTCCTCCGCCGTCCAGCCCCAGCGCCGGACCAGCCGGCCGAAGTGGGTGTCGACGGTGATGCCCGGCACGTCGAAGGCGTTGCCGAGGACGACGTTGGCCGTCTTGCGGCCGACGCCGGGCAGGGTGACCAGGTCTTCGAGCTTGCCCGGGACCTCGCCGCCGAAGCGCTCGACCAGCGCCGCGCCGAGGCCCATCACGGAGTTCGCCTTGGCCCGGTAGAAGCCGGTGCTCCGGAGGTACTCCTCCAGCTCGGTGCGGTCGGCGCCCGCGTAGTCGGCCGCGCTCCGGTAGCGCTTGAACAGCGCGGGCGTGACGAGGTTCACCCGGACGTCGGTGGTCTGTGCGGACAGCACGACCGCGACCAGCAGTTCCAGTGGTGTGGTGAAGTCGAGCTCGCAGTGGGCGTCCGGATACACGTCGTCGAGGCAACGCTTCATCCGCCTGGCGCGTCTCACCAGAGCTAACCGGCTTTCACCAGCGCCCTCACGGGGGGCGTTCGTGGTGGCAGGTGGCACCCCGATAGCCTACGGGCGCCGTCGGACGAGCCGGTGACTGCACCGGTGGACGACCGACACGCCAGAGCACCACCTCGGCGCGTTTTTCGGCCGCCATGAGCGAGGATCTGGAGTACATGCTTCTCACTGAGTGTTTCGGGGTCCGGTCATGACTGTCTGGTTCGTCATCCTGGTCCCCCTGGTCATCATGTTCTTCGCGCTGTTCATGGAGCGGGTGGAGAGCAGGCTCAAGCACGTCGCGGTGCAGGAGAACGAGGTCGAAGAGTTCCTCGAGCAGGCGCAGCCCAACGAGGTCAGGGCGCTCTACGGGCACGGCATCGGCCGTGCGCTGGAGCTGTTCCGGCTGCGTAGGCTGGGCGGACGGGCAGCCAGGCTACGCGCGCGTCGCGTGCGGAGTTAGGCTCCACGTTCGAAGAGATCGTTTCCGCCATGTGCGAGTCCGGCGAGCGATCTCGGGAGTACGCCCTAGACTGACGCGCAAGTGATCGGCGTCACGCTCTTCCAGCCAAGGGGGAGCGTGATCGTTTCTCGACGAGGAGGCACCCGAGGTGGACGAAACCCTGGCCCGTGCGGGCATTTTCCAGGGTGTGGAGCCGGCAGCGGCGGAGGCGCTGGCCCAGACCTTGGAATCCGTGGAGTTCCCCCGCGGCCATGTCATCTTCAACGAGGGTGAACCCGGCGACAAGCTGTACATCATCCAGTCCGGCAAGGTGAAGATCGGGCGCAAGTCCCCGGACGGCCGCGAGAACCTGCTGGGCATCTTCGGCCCGTCCGACATGTTCGGCGAGCTGTCCATCTTCGACCCCGGCCCCCGGACGTCGAGCGCGACCACGGTCACCGAGGTCCGCGCGGTCACCATGGACCGCCCGGCCCTGCGCCAGTGGATCTCGACCCGTCCGGAGATAGCGGAACAGCTGCTGCGCGTGGTCGCGCGCCGCCTGCGCCGGACGAACAACATGGTCGCGGAACTGATCTTCACCGACGTCCCGGGCCGCGTGGCGCGGGCGCTGCTGCAGCTCGCGCAGCGGTTCGGCAGCCAGGAGGCGGGCCTGCTGCGGGTCACGCACGACCTGACGCAGGAAGAGATCGCCCAGTACGTCGGCGCCTCGCGCGAGACCGTCAACAAGGCGCTCGCCGACTTCGCCCACCGCGGCTGGCTGCGGCTCGAGGGCAAGAGCGTGCTGATCCTGGACCCGGAGCGCCTGGCCCGCCGCGCTCGCTGAGTCTCTTACGTCGAAGGCCCCTCGGTGGTGAACCGAGGGGCCTTCGTCGTCGTGTCCCATAACAAGTCGTGTCCCATAACAAAGAGCCGGGCGCCACCCCCGACGTGGCGCACCGGCTCTTCGTTGTGTGCGCGGACCATCCCCCGACGATCCGCGCTCCCCGCCCTCCGGGCCAGGCCCCGACCCGAGTGCCGGAGGGAGCTGGGTTTTTCTGTGCTGTTGTTCAACCATCACGGCCCATACCCACGAATTCAAGGCCATTCACTCTCAAGGACGCCGCCTGGGCCGTTTCGTTGCAGGAGTCCACGGAGAATATCGTGAGTGTTACCCGATCGAGACCTCTCGCACCGGCCCCAAGATCTGCCACCAGTCTGCCGGTGACGCAGCTGACCGTCAAATAACTGGTACCCACGTACCACTCTGCGGCATACTTGTACGCGTGTCCCACTCTGCCTCGAACCACGAAAGCCGCACGTCCCTCGCCGACTACCGCACCGCGCTGACGACCCGGGCGGCCCGGTGGCCCGCCGTGGCGGCCGTGCTCGCCCGCCTGCCGATCGCGATGATCGGCATCTCGGCCCTGCTCTACGTCCAGCGCGAAACGGGTTCCTTCGCCGTCGCCGGGCTCGTCTCGGCCGGTTCACTCGTCGGGGTGTCGGTGGGCGCGGTGGTGCAGGGCAGGCTGATCGACCGGTTCGGGCCGACGCGGCCACTGCTCACCGTTTCGGTCCTGCTGGCACTGGCGATGAGCGCGCTGGTCACGGCGATCGAGTCGCACGCCGCGACGGCCGTGCTCGTGGCTTTGGGCGCGCTCACCGGGCTGACCGAGCCGATGGTCGGGTCGGCGTCGCGGGCGCTGTGGGGCCGGCTGCTCCCGCCGGGCGGCCCGCGCAACGCCGCCTACTCGTACGAGGCGATCAGCATGGAGGTGTTCTTCATCCTCGGTCCCGGCGTGGCCGGGCTGCTGGTCATGGCGCCGTGGGCGGGCACCGGGCTGGTGCTGGGGGTCGCGCTGCAGTTCACCGGCGCGGTGCTGTTCGCGCTGAGCCCGGCCGTGCGCGCGTGGGGGCCGTCGTCGGAGTCACGCGGGTCGCTGCTGGGCGCGTTGGCGAGCCCGGGCATGCGGACGCTTGCGGTGGCCGCGCTCGGCTTCGGCGTGGTGATCGGGTTCGTCGAGGTCGCCGTGCCGGCGGCGGCCACCGAGGCAGGCTCCCCTTCGACGGGCGGGTTGCTGCTGTCGGCGTGGTCGCTGAGCTCGGTCGCGTTCGGCGTCGCCTACAGCCTGCGGCCGTGGCCACGGCAGCTCGGTCTGCGGCTGCCGGTGCTGCTCGGCGGGTTCGGTGCGCTGGTCGCGCTGCTCGCGTGGCCGTCCTCGCTGTGGGGCCTGGCGCTGATGATGCTGCTGGCGGGCGCGTTGATCACCCCGCAATCGACCGCCCACTCGACGACGATCGAGGTGGTCGCGCCGGCGGGCACCGCGGCGGAGGCGTTCGGCTGGGTCCTCACGGCCGTGACGCTGGGGCTGGCGGCCGGCCAGTCGATCAGCGGGTACGTCGTCGAGCACGCCGGCCCGGGCACGGCCTTCCTGGCGGCGAGCGTGTCGGGGCTGGCGTTGGCGGTGGTCGTGTGGCTGCTGCGCGGAACGTTCCGGTCCGCCGCCGCTCCGGTCGAGTCGCGTTCCCTGGTCAACGCGTAGCTCGGCGGTTTTTGTCGGTGCCTGCCGCTAGCTTGCGGGCATGGACGTCACCGCGCCTGCTCACCGCCTCTCGGCGGCCGTCTCGGCCGCATCCCGCCTGCTGCCGTCCCGCGCTGCCCTTCGCCTGCAAGCCGAGGCGACGGGCCTGACGGTGGCCGGCGTGGCTCCGGACCTGGCTGTCCGCTTCGGCTGCCCGGCGACCACGCACACGGACGGCACGGTGGTCGTCCCCGCGGCACCGCTGGTGGAGACGCTGAAGGTGCTCGACGCGGAGCTGGTCCGCTTGGTCGTCGAGGGCACGCGCCTGGCGTTGCGGCTGGACAGCGCCCGGTTCGCGCTGCCCCTGCTGCCCTCTTCCGGTCTTGCTCCGGACCCACCCGCCCAGGTGTCCGAAGTAGACGGAGCAGCGTTCGCCTCGGCGTTGCGCATCGTCGCGGGCACGGCGGCGAAGGACGACCCGTTGCCGCTGTTCACCGGCGTCCGGCTGCAGGCCGCCGGCGCCGGCCTGACGTTGACGGCGTCCGACCGCTACCGGATGGCGGTGGCCCGCCTGCCACTGCTGTCGCCAGGTGCCCTGGACGTCCTGGTCCCGGCTTCTTTGCTGTCGGAAGCAGCCCGCCAGGCCCGCGGTCGCGTGGGCTTGCACACGGGCCCGGGGCGCTTCGGACTGAGCTGGGCGGACGGCCTGGTGGCCACGGCGGTCCTCGACGCGGGCTTCCTGTCGGAGGACTCGATCCCCTCGGCCGCGGTGGACACCGAGGTGTCCCTGCCGGCGGACGCCCTGGCGGCGGCGGTCCGCCGCGTGGGGGTGTACGCGGAGGACAGGCGGGTGCTGACGCTCGAGGTCGGCGATGCGCAGGTCCGCCTGGCGAGCGCCCGCCAGGACACGGGCGAGGCAGAGGAGGTCCTGAAGGCGGACGTCAGCGGCGGGCGGACGTCGCCGTCGTTCCAGGCCCGGTACCTGCTCGACGCGTTGGCGGCGTTCGCCGGGGAGCGGGTGGTGCTGTCGATCCAGCCGGGGATGCGGGCGTGCGTCCTGCGGGCGGCGGAGCCTGGGGAGGTGGAGCTGACGTACTACCTGATGCCGATGCTGGCGCGATAGGTCAGCCGATTCCGAGCAGTTCGGCCAGGTCGACGAGTTGCACGTCCGCGGCCTCGGCGAACTGGCTGACTGTCATCGCTGCGCTCCCGAAGCGCTCTTCGTAGGCACGCCGGAGGTTGGGAGAGGAGCGACCGAGTGCCCACTCCATCGTCGAGTTGCTCTTCCGCAGGAAGTCGATGGGCAGAGGGCCGAGGACGTAAAGCTCCGCACGAAGGTCTCCACGCCCGAGGACCAGCCCGACCAGGTCGGCCACGAGCCCCCGTTTGCGCATCGCATCGCGGCCCTTCCACTGTCCGGCTTTGAACTCGGCTACTCGGCGGTTCGTCTCGAGGTCGAACTTCCGGCTCGGGTCGTTCCCCGCGGCCAACGACGGGCGGCGGACGATCCGCTCACCCGGCTGGAGAGGTCTTCCCGGCCGCTCGTCGCCGATGGAGACCCAGTGCGTGCGGATCGCCTCCGGGCCGCCGCACTCAGCACCTGGGCTCGGGTCATGCGGTGCTGCTCACCGCGCTACACCGTGCCGAAGCGCTTCAACGTCCGGATCATCGGCGCCGTCTCCACCTGCCGGACTCCTGACAGCCCGCCCAGGTCGTCGGCCAAGTACTCGTACAGCGCCGCGTCGTCGCGGCAGCCCACGTTCGCCACCAGGTTGGCCGGGCCCGTCGTGGCTGCCGCGAAGGCCACCTGTGGGTGCGTGGCCAGCGCCCGGCCCGCCGACTCCAGTGCCGATGGCGTCACCGTCAGCCACAGCGTGGCCGTCAGCGGATAACCCAGCAGGGCCGCGTCCACCTCGACGTCGAAGTACACCGCCTTCGACGACCTCAGCACCTCCAGGCGACGGCGGACCGTCGACTCCGAGCGGCCGCACGCCGCCGCCAGTGTCGACATGTCGGCGCGGCCGTCGCGGGCCAGCGCCGCCAGCAGGCCTGCGTCGCCGGGTTCCGGGCGGTACACAGCGTCCGAGGCAGGGCGCCGCAACGCCGCCACCTGCTCGGGCGACAAGGCGCTCGAACGACCCGGCCACCCCGCCGGGCCGCCCGCGAAACGGCGCAGCAGCCGGTACGCCGTCACCGAGACGACGCGGGGTGTCCGAGGCAGCTGCCCCAGCAGCAGGCCGTCCGTCTGCTCGCGCAAGGGCGCCCGGATGAAGCACACGATCTCCGTGCCGCCCGACATCAGGCTCACCCACTGGGTGTCTTCGCGGCGGGCGAGTGCCGTGGCGATCTTCGCCGCCGCGTCCGGGACGCAGCCGAGGCGGACCAGCCAGTGGACCTGGCCCAGCGGCGCCGCTTCCGGGACGCCGACGACTCGCAGGACTCCCGACGACCGCAGCTTGCGGTAGCGGCGCGCCACCGTCTGGTCCGAGACACCCAGCACCGACGCGATCGTGCGGAACGACGCCCGGCCGTCCAGCTGCAGCGCATGCGCCAGCCTGCGGTCCAGGTCGTCGAGCAGGCCGGATTCCACCAGAGAAGCCTAGGCAGTGTCGGATTCCGCGCACAAGCGAACGATGAGCGGAGAAAAGCAAGGAACCAGGCCACGCTCGGGGCATGCACATCGACCACACGGTCTTCCTGACCAGGAAGTACGCCGAGACCTGGCGGCGCTACGAGGAACTCGGCTTCACGCTCAGCCCGCCGTCGCGGCACTTCGCCGCTCCCGCCGACGACAGCGAGCCGGTGCCGAGCTGCACCGCGAACCGCTGTGCCTACTTCGGCGGCTCGTTCCTCGAGCTGATCGGCATCGTCGACGAGACGGCCGGCGACCCGTGGCGGGTTCTGCCGATCCTGGACGACCGCGGCGACGGCCTCCACGGCGTGTCCTTCGGCGTCGACGACTCCGAAGAGGCCGCGAAGAGGCTCAGCGAAGCCGGCCTCTCGAATTCAGGAGTCCTGAAGCTGCACCGCGACGTCGACCTGCCGGAAGGCACGCGCACCGCCCGGTTCCGCAGTGTCCACATCAGACGGGACCGCACGCCCGAGGGAATCCTGCACACCGCCGAGCACCTCACGCCGGAGTACGTCCACCAGCCGCGCTACCTCGGCCACCGCAACGGCGCCCGAGGCGTCGCCGGGATCGTTCTCGTGGTCCCGGACGACGAAACTGCCGCCTACCGGCAGCGCTACGACGTGATCACCGGCGGCCGGCGGCTGGTCGACGTCATCGGGGCGAGCGACCTCGACGCCGTCCTACCCGGCGAACCCCCGCGGACGATGCCGTACTTCGCCGCGCACGGGGTCGTGGTTGCCGATCTCGCGAAAGCGCGGAAGCTGCTCGAGGAGCACGTCCCGACCACCACCCGGACCAGGGGTTTCTTCGTCCGGGCCGAGGACGCGGGTGGCGCCGCACTGTACTTCGAGGAGGCACGATGATCGTCGAAACCACCACCGGCCGGATCCGCGGCGCGAACGGCACCTTCCGAGGAATCCCGTACGCCACCGCGAAACGGTTCGAAACACCGCAGCCGCCGAAGCCGTGGACCGGGGTTCGCGACGCGCTCGAAGCAGGGCCCGCGGCGCCGCAGCCACCGTCACGCCTGGAACACGCCCTCGGCCCGATGCCACTGCCGCAGAGCGAAGACTGCCTCTCCCTCAACGTCTTCACGCCGTCGACCGCGGGGAGCCGGCCGGTGCTCGTGTGGATCCACGGCGGTGGGTTCTCCAGCGGCTCCGGTGGCCAGGTCTGGTACACCGGCACGCGCCTGGCCCGTGACGCCGACGCCGTGGTCGTGACGCTCAACTACCGGCTGGGCGCCCTCGGCTTCGCCGCGCTGGACGGCGTGCCGCCGAACCTCGGGCTCCGGGACCAGCTCGCCGCCCTGGAATGGGTGCGGGACAACATCGCCGCGTTCGGGGGAAACCCGGCGGAAATCACCCTCGGCGGGCAGTCGGCCGGTGCGCAGTCGACGCTCGCCCTGTGGTCGTCGCCGCGGACGCGAGGGCTCATCAAGCGAATCGCCCTGCAAAGCGCGCCCCTTGGCATGCGCCCCGCCACCCGGGAGGAAGCGAGCCGGGCCGCCAGGGCGCTGCACGACCTCCGGACCGCCCCGGCGGAACAGCTGCTGGCCGCGCAGGTTTCGGTCCCCGGCAAGCCCGGCTCGATCGAACCGCCGTTCCAGCTGGTCGCCGACGACGACCTCGTCGCGCACGACCTCATCGACGCCGCGCCCGAAGGACCCGCCCTGATCAGCTGGACCCGCGAAGAACTCCGCGCCTTCGTCCCCGACGCGCCACCGGAAACCATCGACGCGGCGAACGGCTTCTTCACCAGCGACCGGTTGGTGAAGAAGCTCGGCGCCTTCACCTACCGCTTCGACTGGCAGGCGCCGGGCAACCGGTTCGGCGCCTGCCACTGCCTCGACATCCCGTTCCTCTTCGGCACCCACGACGTCTGGGACGCGCCGATGCTCGAAGGCGCGCCGAAGGGCCTCGAGAACGAGACCGGCCTGCGCGAAGTCTGGGCCGCCTTCCTCCACGGAGAACGGCCCAGCGCACTCACTGCGCCGAAGCTGCCTTGACCGCCGCCTCGACCTCGGCGAACGAGGGGTTGACCATCGCCGTCGACCCGACGATCACCGTCGGCACCGTCTCGTTGCCGTTCGCGACCTCGCGCACCCGGGCGGCCGCCGCCGGGTCCTCCCAGATGTTGATCGCGCGGATGGTGAAGCCGCTCTTCGACAACGGGCGCTCCAGGGCGGCGCAGAACCCGCAGCCCGGCCGCCAGTAGAACTCGACCTCGACGTTGCTCATTCGTCCTCCGACCGCAAGTAGTCCAGCTGCGCCTGCACGCTCCACTCGGCGGGCGCCCACAGCGCCCGGTCGACATCGGCGTACACGACCTCGACGACCTGGCGCGGCGTGGCGTCCGCCCCGAGCGTCTTCAAGGCCGAACGCACCTGGTCGAGCCGCTGTTCCCGGTGGGCAAGGTACTCGCGCGCGGTCGCGGGCAGGTCGGGGAGCTCTGGACCGTGCCCCGGCAGCCCCACCGTCCCCGCCGGCAGCTCGATCAGCTTCCGCAGCGAGCGCAGGTAGTCGCCGAGGTCGTGCAGCACCGTCGTGCCGCGCCCGAGGATGGTGTCGCCGGTCAGCACCTGCGAATCGACCACGAGAGACACCGAGTCGTCGGTGTGCCCGGGGGTGTGCAGGACACGAAGAGAAAGCCCGCCGGCCGAGATCACGTCGCCGTCCACAAAGGACGACGCGCCGATGCACAGCGCGGGGTCGAACGCCCGCACCGGCGCGCCGACGCGCTCGGCGAACCACGGCGCGCCCTCCACGTGGTCGGGGTGGTGGTGCGTGAGCAGGATCAGCTCGACCGCGCCGACCGCGGCCAGCAGCTCGAGGTGCTCGAGATCGCGGTAGCCCGGGTCGACGACCACGGCCGGGCTCGACGGCGTCGCCCGCAGTACCCAGCTGTTGGTGCCTTCGAGCGTCATCGACGACGGGTTGTTCTCCAGCAGCACCGAAGCCGTCTCGGAGACCTGGCGCAGCACGCCGTAGGCCGGGGCGTTCATCGCGGCTCCAGGACGACTCGGACGTGGTCGTTCTCGCGGACCAGCGTCGGCGCGATCCGGACGATCTCGCGCGGCGCGTTCAGCACGTCGTCGGCGGTGGCGAACTCCGCCAGCTCGCTCAGCGTCAGCCAGGTCGGCGGCATCAGCATCCGGCGGCCTTCGCGCGCGTCGGCGATCGCGTCTTCGGGACGCTGCCAGCCGGAGCTCGACGCCTCCGAGGTCGCCCCGTCGGCTTCCTGGCCCTCGGGCAGCTTCGCGACGTAGAACCGGGTGTCGTAGCGGCGGGGCTCCTGCTCGGGGGTGATCCAGTGCGCCCACGGGCGCAGCAGGTCGGCGCGCAGGGTCAACCCCGCGTCGGCGAGGAACCCGGCCAGCGACACCTCCCGCGTCTCCAGGGCCTGGCGGGCCGCCGCGTACGGCGTGACGTCGGTGAGCACCGCGTCCGCGCTCCCCGCGACCAGCACGCCGGACTCCTCGAACGTCTCGCGCACGGCCGCGCAGGTCAACGCCCGCGCGAGCGCCTCGTCGCAGCCGAACCGCGAGGCCCACCACGACGGTTCGGGCCCGGCCCACGCCACCGACGCATCGGCGTCGCGCTGGTCGACCCCGCCACCGGGGAACACGGTCATCCCGCCTGCGAACGGCATGCCCTTGACCCGGTGCTGGAGGAAGATCTCGACGCCGTCGGCGCCGTCACGGACCAGGATCACCGTGGCCGCGTCCTTCGGCGTCGCCGGCGGGCCGTCGGCGTTCGCGCGGGTGGCCACCCCCGCACCGACCGGGATGTCGAAGACAAACTCCTTTGGCTGCTCCACCCGGGCAACATACCTCCGCCACCCGACGTCCCGTCGCGCACTTGTGGCACGCCGGACACGGAAAAGGCGGCACCTCCGGAGGGGAAGTGCCGCCTTCTCGTGAAGAGAGTCCTACGGAGCGGTCCAGCCTCGCTGGTCGCCGCCGGAGCGGGAAGCCCCGTTGAGGCGCATCTTCGCCGCCTCGGCCCGTTCGCGCTCGGCCAGCTCGGCGTGCAGCTCGCGCAGCAGCGCCCGGTCGCGCTCGCTCAGGCTCGGGTCGTCCAGGTCCAGTGCCGGCAGCTCGACGACTTCGTGCATCGACGGCTTGCCCGCGGCGATCTCGCGGCCCTTCTCCGGGTCCTCGGCCAGCGCCTGCCGCAGCTGCGCCACCTCCGCCGGGGTCAGGTCGGCGGTGCGCTCCGCCCGCGTCTCGGACCGCGCCTTGCGGGGCGGCTCGGCGGCGGGCGACGGCGAGACGATCGGCACCACCGGGGCGACCGGCTCGGCCGGCGCCGTCGTGGTGCTGCTCGACCGCATGCTGTGCCTGCTGCCCGATTCCGCGACCGGCTCCGACGTCACCGGGGCCGGCGGCTTGGCGACCGGCTCCGGCCGAAAGGACGACGAGCTCGACGTCGTGCTCCCCGTCACCCACGCCGGTGACGCGGCCGCCGAGGCGGCCTGGTGGTACTCGGAGTGCGCGACGCCCGGACCGCTGACCTCGACGACCGAGTGGATGCCGGCCCGCCGCAACGCCGTGTCGACGCGGAACGCGACGGCCGGCGGGTTGCCCTCCGGCCCCAGCTCGACGAGCACCACGCGCTGCGGCAACGCGCCCGGCACGCTGCCGGCCGGGGTGTTGCGCCACACCGCGTGCACCGAGCGGACGTCCGGCAGCACCTGCAGCGTGCGGTCGAGCGCCTCGGCGATGCCGAATTCCGGCGCGTTCTCGCCGCTGAACCGGTGCGTGTTGACCGGCTCGGTCTCGTCGACGAGCAGGTCGTTCGCGAGCGTCGCGTCCGACCGGCTCATCTCGAGCACCAGCGCCAGCTCGCGCTGCTCGGCGGAGCTGACCGGGATCCGGCCCGCGATGAGCGTGCCGGTGGTCAGCTCGACCGCCTCGTCGATGTGCGCACGGGCGATCAGCTCACGCGCTTCGGTGAGTGCGCTGTCGTCGATCCGGCCCGCCAGGGCCAGCAACAGGTTGTGCAGGCGCAGGGGCACCGAGAACCCGTCCATGGGCGGGCCGTCGTGGACCTCCACCATTGCCTTGCTCCCTCCCAGCTCGCTGGCGGGCGAGCGTTATGCGGCTACTAGCCGGGTCCCCTCCACCGCGCCCACGCAGACCAGCTCTGAGTCGGCCAGCGCGGCCCGGTGGTACCCCGGCAGGTCGAAGCGCGGCGGGATGACCTCGACGCTGGGCTCTTCGTCACCCAGTACCCGCAGCACCCGCTGCAGTTCGCCGGTCAACCTCGGCAGACCGGACAGCGCGGTGATCAGCAGGACGCGCTTGGCCGTTCCTTGCCCGACCACACCGACGTGTCGCCAGCTTTGCCGCACTTCCCCCACGTCCGGGCGACCGCGCAACGTTGCGTGGATCAACACGGACACGGAGTCGACCGAGTTAACCCATTCGGGCGCACTCGACGTGAATGTGTACCGGTTCTCGGTGACGTCGTCTACCCCCAGCGTCGAACTGACCTGGTGCCAGTCGGCGCCGTGCGGGATCAGACCGGCCACGAGCAGCCGGTACTCCGTTTGGTCGAGGTCGATCCTGTGCTTAAGCAAAGACCTCGGCAGGGTCCGCGCGAGGGTGCCCATCGCGCCTTCGCCGAGCCAGTCACGGAACCGCCACAGCAGCTGGTCGGGCAGCCGCCCGGCCAGCCGGAGCAGCAGTTCGTGGGTGGACTGCTCGATGTCCGGGTCCATCACTGCACCTCCACGATCAGTTCGACCTCCACCGGCGAGCCGATGGGCAGCTCCGCGACGCCGACGGCCGAGCGGGCGTGGATGCCCGCGTCGCCGAAGACCTCGCCGAGCAGTTCGGACGCGCCGTTGACGACCGCCGGCTGACCGGTGAAGCCCTCCGCGGAAGCCACGAAGCCGACAACCTTGACGATCCGTGCGACGTTGTCAATGCCCACCAGGGCGTGCACGGCCGCGAGCGCGTTGAGCGCCGACGTGCGGGCGTGGCCCTTCGCCTCTTCGGGGCTGATCTCCGCGCCGACCTTGCCGGTCGCGGCGAGCACGCCGTCGACGAAGGGCAGCTGGCCGGAGGTGTAGACGTGCTTGCCGCTCTGGACGGCGGGCACGTACGCGGCCAGCGGGGCCGCGACGCCGGGCAGCTCGATGCCGAGCTCCTTCAGCCGTTCGCTCCAGCTCACGAGGTCAGCCCTTCGGACGCTTCAGGTAGGCGACGTGCTGCTCGCCGCTCGGGTTCGGCAGCACGGTGACCAGCTCCCAGCCGTCCTCGCCCCACTGGTCGAGGATCTGCTTCGTGGCGTGGATCAGCAGAGGGACGGTGGCGTACTCCCACTTGGTGGCGCTCATGAACCGGGAGCGTAGCCAAGCGGGCAAGGGCGCCGGGGACGGCCGCCGGAAAACGGGTGGCGACGCGCCGGACTGTGGCCCATCTCACGCTCACCTCAAGCTAGCGTGAGTGCGGTGGAAACGTGGCGCGTGATCGCGACGGCGCTGCTCGCGGCGGCCGGGCTGCCGCTGGTGCTCGTCGTGATGGCGAAGGTGCGCGACCGGACGCAGAGCTCCGGCCAGGTCGCGCTCGGCGGGGTGATCACCCTCACCCTGCTGGTGGTCGTGGGCGTGCTCACCCTCACCGTGCTGCCCGGCGCCGTGAGCTGGGCGCTCGTCGCCGTGGCCGCCGCTGCGGCCGGCGTCATGCTGCTGGCCAGTTGAGCGCTGAATTAGGGTGAAGAAGTGACCGTTTCCCATGCCGGCTGGACCGACGAGCTTGCCCGCGCCCGGCTGCACTTCGTCACCGGCAAGGGCGGGACCGGCAAGACGACGCTCGCCGCCGCGCTCGGTCTCGCGCTCGCCCGTGAAGGCCGTCGGGTGCTGCTCATCGAGGTCGAGGGCCGGCAGGGCATCGCGCAGCTCTTCGACACCGAGCCGCTGCCCTACGCCGAGCAGCGCATCGCGGCCGTGCCGGGCGGCGGGGAGCTGCGCGCGCTGCACATCGACGTCGAAGCCGCGCTGCTCGAGTACTTCGAGATGTTCTACAACCTCGGCTTCGCCGGCCGGACGCTGCGGCGGATGGGCGCGATCGAGTTCGCGACCACGCTCGCACCGGGCCTGCGGGACGTCCTGCTCACCGGGAAGATCAAGGAGTGCGTCGGCCGGACCGAGTCCGACGGGCGGCACACCTACGACGCCGTCGTCGTCGACTCGCCGCCGACCGGCCGGGTCGTCAAGTTCCTCGACGTCACCAAGGCGCTGACCGACCTCGCGAAGACCGGCCCGATCCGCGGCCAGGCCGACGGCGTCGTCCGCCTGCTGCACTCCGGGGAGACGGCCGTGCACCTGGCCACGCTGCTGGAGGAGATGCCGGTCCGCGAGACCGTCGAGGCCGTCGCCGAGCTGGACGGCGCCGACCTGCGCCCGGGCGCGGTGCTGGTCAACCGGGTCCGGCCGCCGCGGCTGCCCGCCCGCTCGGTCACCGCCGCCGCGGACGGCCGCGTCGACGCCTCCCGCGTCCGCACCGGGCTCGCGTCGGCCGGGCTGAAACTGCCGGAAGACACTTTGGACGCGCTCGTAGAAGAGACTGTCGAACACGCCGTGCGGGTGGCCGCCGAACAGCGGGCGCGTGAGCAGCTCGCCGAGGCCGACCTGCCGACCCTCGAGCTGCCGGACCTGACCGACGGCATCGACGTCGCCGCCCTCTACGACCTGGCCGAGGCCCTGACCGACCAGGGGGTGCGGTTGTGACCACCATCGACATCGACGCGCTGCTCGACAACGAGGAAAGCCGCGTGATCGTCTGCTGCGGCTCCGGCGGCGTCGGCAAGACCACCACCGCCGCGGCGCTGGCCCTGCGCGCGGCCGAGCGCGGCCGCCAGACCGTGGTGCTGACGATCGACCCCGCGCGACGGCTGGCGCAGGCGCTCGGCCTGCGCGAACTCGGCAACCACCCGAAGCAGGTGCAGGTCGAGGGGTTCGAGCCGAAGGGCGAGCTGTGGGCGATGATGCTCGACATGCGCCGCACCTTCGACGACATGGTGCGCGTGCACGCCGGCCCGGAACGCGCCGAGCAGCTGCTCCAGAACCCCTTCTACCAGACGATCTCCACGTCGTTCTCCGGCACGCAGGAGTACATGGCGATGGAGAAGCTCGGCCAGCTCGCCGCCACCGGCGAGTGGGACCTGATCATCGTGGACACCCCGCCGAGCCGGTCCGCGCTGGACTTCCTGGACGCGCCGACGCGGCTGTCGAGCGCGCTGGACGGCCGGATGATCCGGCTGCTCACCGCGCCGGCGAAGGCGGGCGGCTGGGGGCTGCGCAAGGTCGTCAACGCCGGGTTCTCGATGTTCGCCAAGGCCGTGTCGACGATCATCGGCGGCCAGCTGCTCACCGACGCGTCGGCGTTCATGCAGGCGTTCGACAGCATGTTCGGCGGCTTCCGCGAGCGCGCCCGCAAGACGGCGGAGCTGCTGCGCTCCTCCGGGACGTCGTTCCTGGTCGTGGCCGCACCGGAGCCGGACGCGCTGCGCGAGGCGTCCTACTTCGTGGAGCGGCTGTCGTCGGAGTCGATGCCACTGGCGGGGCTGATCGCGAACCGGACGCACCCGGTGCTCGCGAAGCTGTCGGGCGCGGAGGCGCTGGCGGCGGCCGAATCGCTGCAGGAGGGCGACACGAACGCCCCGCTGGCCGAGGCGGTGCTGCGGCTGCACGCCGACCGGGTCGAGCTGGCCGCCCGCGAGGAGCGGCTGCTGGCGCGGTTCACCCGGGCCCACCCGGAGGTCGCGCTGGCGAAGGTGCCCGCGCTGGCCGGCGACGTGCACGACCTCGACGGCCTGCGCGACATCGGTGTGAAGCTCGCGGGCTGAGCGGTACGGGCAGCGCGGCAGCAGGACCGCGCCGCCCGTGGCCCGGCTCAGCCGACCGAGACGCGTTCCTCCGCGTCCCGCTTGGCCGCTTCGAGCAGTTCGGCCCAGCTCACCACGTCCGGACGGCGGCGCAGCAGAGCCCGCCGTTCCCGTTCGGTCATGCCGCCCCAGACACCGAAGTTGATCCGGCCGTCGAGCGCTTCGGCGAGGCATTCCGTGCGGACCGGGCAGCCCATGCAGACGGCTTTCGCCCGGTTCTGCTCCGCACCCCGGACGAACAGGCCGTCCGGATCGGCGTCCCGGCAGGACGCGTTGATTCGCCAGCTCGACTGGTTGGTTTCCATACCCCCAGCTCCCTACCCTGGTGATCGACGCACCAGCGGGGGAAAGGCACTGCGCTCCCTGCCCCCGCGAGCGTGTCTCCCTCAGCTCACGTCGGTTACCCGGGCACCTCCCCGGTGCCGGTGCCGCCGTTCGGCCCAAGCGAGCTCCCACTCGCGTTGATCCATCCGTCGGCTTTTCTTCGTGAGACGTTGACGGACTGTAGGGGCCTTCGGTTCCCCCCGTCGAGACCCAGAATGCCTTCCGTTACCAGTTGTCACCGAAGGGGGTCTGTTTTGTCACTGATTTCACACCTTCGGAGACACGGCGTCACCGGCGCCTGATCCGTTCCGGGTAGCCTGGCCCTCGTGCGAAAAGCGGATGGTTTGTTCAAGCTCATCGGCCTCTGTCTGCTCGCGGGGGTGCTCGTCGCCGGCATGCTCTTCCCGGTCGTGGGGGCCGCCGGTGTCATGTCCAACCAGGCCAGCGAGACGGTGGAGAAGACCTCCTCCGACCTCGCGGACATCCCGCCACCCCTGGTGACGACGGTCACCGACAGCACCGGCAAGCCGATCGCGACCCTGTACGACCAGTACCGGCTGCCGATCAACGAGAACCAGATCAACGAGGCCATGAAGTGGGCGCTGGTCTCGGTCGAGGACAAGCGGTTCTACGACCACCACGGCGTCGACTGGCAGGGCACGCTGCGCGCGGCCGTCAGCAACACCACCGGCGCCGACACCCAGGGCGCCTCGACGCTGACCCAGCAGTACGTCAAGAACTACCTGATCAACGTCGTCTACCGGACCGACACGATCGGCCAGAAGAAGGCCCAGGAGCAGTCGATCGCCCGCAAGCTGAAGGAAGCGCGGATCGCGATCCAGCTCGAGACGAAGCTGACCAAGCAGCAGATCCTGGCCGGCTACCTCAACATCGTCGAGTTCTCCCGTCAGATCTACGGCATCGGCGCCGCCGCGCACGCGTACTTCGACACGACGCCGGAGAAGCTGACCGTGCCGCAGGCCGCGCTGCTGGCCGGCCTGGTGAACAACCCGATCAACAACGACCCGTGGAAGCACGCGGACAAGGCCACCGCGCGCCGCAACCTGGTGCTCGACCGCATGGTCGACAACAAGAAGCTGGCGAAGGCCGACGCGGACCGCTTCAAGGGCGAGCCGCTGGGCGTGGTCCCGGACTCCCCGAAGAAGCCGCCGGCCAACTGCATCGGCGCGGGCCCGGAGGCCGGGTTCTTCTGCCAGTACGTGGAGGACTACCTCCTCAAGGCCGGCGGGATGACGAAGGACCAGCTCTACACCGGCGGCTACACGATCAAGAGCACGCTGGACGAGCGCGCCAACCACGAGGCGAAGATCTCGGCGGAGGCGCAGGTCAAAAAGACCCAGCCGTACGTGGCGAACACGTTGTCGCTGGTCAAACCGGGCAAGGACCGGCACGAGGTGGTGGCGCTGGCCTCCAACCGCGACTACGGCCAGAACCAGGACGCGGGGCAGACGACGTACGCCCTGCCCACCGGCGTGTACAACACCGGCGGCGCGGGGTCGACGTACAAGATCTTCACGACGGCCGCGGCGCTGGACAAGGGCGTCGCCGGGATCTACACCCCGGTGGAGGTGCCGGAGTCCTACACCTCGCACGTGTACCTGGGTGGCGCGAAGACCTGCCCGAAGGCCGGCAACTCGAACTGGTACTGCGTGGGGAACGCCGCCGACTACAGCCGGATCGCCCAGGGCGCGACGGTCCAGACGGCGTTGGCGACCTCGCCCAACACCACGTTCGTCGAGCTGGAAGACCGGCTCGGCAGTACCGGTCCCGGCATCGACATGGCTCGGCGCCTCGGCATGCGCGACACCATGGCTAGCAACATCGGCGGTGGCGCGGTCGACCCGAAGGCGGACAAACCCGAGAAGAGCCAAAGCCAGGCCGAGTACTACGGTCCGCGGCCCGGCTGGGCGGGCTTCGGCGCGTTCACCCTGGGCTTCAGCCCGTTGAGCGGCCTGGAGCTGGGCAACGTGGCGGCGACGATCCTCTCCGGCGGCGTCTGGTGCCCGCCGACGCCGATCGCCGGGGTGACCGACCGCAACGGGAAACCGGTGCCGGTCAAGGAAGCGCCGTGTGAGCAGGCCGTGCCCGAGGCACTGGCGAACACCCTCGCCGTGGGCATGAGCAAGGACGACCTGCCGGGCGGCACCTCGGCCACGGCGGCCGGCGGCGTCGGCTGGAACCGCCCGATGATCGGCAAGACGGGCACGACCCAGGGCAACGTCTCGGCGACGTTCGTCGGCGGCACGCCCCAGCTGGCGGGCGCGGCGATGACGTTCAAGTTCGGCGGCGGCCAGGGCGGTATCTGCGACGCCGGCCCGGGCAACGTCCGCGTGTGCCCGAGCGGCAACATCTTCGGTGGCAAGACCCCGGCCCGGACCTGGTTCGGCGCGATGAAGAACATCCTGGACGACAGCCAGCCGATCCAGCAGCTGCCGGCCCCGGACCCGAAGTACATGGGCGGCGGCGCGCGCTAGCTCCAGGCGAAGTGCGGCGGGGCGGGAGGTGCGCTACCTCCCGCCCCGTTCCCGTCCCGGTCAGCTCTGCGGCATCTCCGACAGGATCTCCGTGTTCCACCACTGGTAGAGCTTGTCGAGATCGTCGTTCGTGGTGACCTTCGTGGCCAGCAGGATGCCCGCCACCAGGTTCTTCTTCTCCGTCCACACCAGCTGGGCCGGGTCGCCCAGGAAACAGGTCAGGTACTCGCCCGGGACCGGGTTGCGGACCTCCGCCCGGTAGTACGTGCCCCAGATCTTGGGGTACTTGTCCGGGCGGCACGCACCTTGGGCGTCGTTGCGGGTGAGGCCCTGCGTCTTGACGATGTCCTGGAAGAACGCGTCCATCGCCGCGGCGTCGGCGAAGCGGAGGAACCTCGCTCCGGTCGGCTCCGCGAACCAGACGTTGCCGATCCTGACGTCGCCGACGGTCGAACCGGCGCACTCGACCGCCGCGGCCGCTCCGGCGGGCGCCGCCGCGTCGACGCACGTCCGGTAGATCGGCGGCACCGCGGCGGCCAGGCGGTCGTCGTGCGGCGGCTTCGCCTCCGAAGATTTCGGGGATTCCGAAGTGGACGGTTGTTCGCTCGACGTTTCCGTTGCCGGTGTGGAGGTTTGGCCGGTGGCCGGCGGGTTCGTCGGGCCCGGACCGGCCGTCTGGGTCGTTCTGTCCCGCGTCACGACGTACGTGATCACCAGCGCCACCACGACCACCCCCGCCAGCGCGGCGCACAGCGCGATCCACCGGTTCCGCTGCGACTTCGCGGCCGGCGCGGCAACCGGCGGATGCCCGGTGAACGGACCCGGGCGCGGCGCGGTCGGGAGCGGCATCGGCCGTGGCGGGGTCACCGGCGCCGGAGCAGCGTGCGGTACCAGGCCCGGCAGCGTCTTCTGCCACGTCGGGATCGGCGGTGCCGGCGCGGTGACCGCCGTCTGGACGGCCTCGGCGAACGCCCCCGCCGTCGGGTACCGATCGGCCGGGTTCTTCGCCATCCCGCGTGCCACCACGGCGTCCAACGCCGCCGGCAGGCCCGGCCGGGTCCGGGAGAGCAGCGGCGGTGGCGCGGTCAGGTGCGCGCCCATCTGCGCGGCCGCGCCCTCCGCCGGGAACGGACGCCGGCCGGTCAGGCATTCGAAGAACACGCACGCGAGCGCGTAGACGTCGACGAGCCCGGTGATCGGGGCGTCGCCGAACCGTTCCGGCGCCATGTAGTCGAGGGTGCCGATCACGTTGCCGGTGCCGGTGATCGACGTCCCTTCGGCGGTCATCGACCGTGCGATGCCGAAGTCCACGAGGTACACGAAGTCCGCGCTCGTCACGAGCACGTTCGACGGCTTGACGTCGCGGTGCACCAGGCCGTCGGCGTGGGCCGCGTCGAGCGCGCCCGCGACCTGGGCGACGATGCCGGCGGCCCGGGCCGGCTCGAGCGGCCCGTCTTCCAGGAGCTCCTTGAGGTCCCGGCCCTCGACGAGCCGCATGTCGAGGTACAGGCGGCCGTCGATCTCGCCGTAGGCGTGGATCGGGATCACGTGCGGTTCCCGCAGCCGCGCGACGATCTGCGACTCGCGGCGGAAGCGCGCGCGGAAGGCTTCGTCGCCGACGAACGGGTCGGACAACAGCTTCAGCGCGACGACGCGCTCGTGCGCGGTGTCGTAGGCGCGGTGGACCTCGCCCATGCCACCGCGGCCGAGCAGGCCTTCGATCCGGTACGGCCCGAACTGCTCCATCGTTCTCCCCAAGCCCCCCGGCTCAAGTCCCGTTCATCGGGCCGACGCAGATGCTAAGCGGCAGGTTCCCCGGAACGGGGGCGAAGTCATCCAACCGTTGAGCACGTATCCTGGGTTTCGTGAGCACGCTCAGTAACACACGCACGTCGGGGGCGACCGCTGCGCGCCTCGCCGCGGGGACGGTGGCGCTCGGCGTCGCGACCCTCGGTTACGCCGTCGGCATCGAACGCCGCCGCTGGACCCTCCGCACCGCCGAACTGCCGGTGCTGGCCCCCGGGTCCCGGCCGTTCACCATCCTGCACGTCTCGGACCTGCACATGCTGCCCGGCCACCACAGCAAGCAGCGCTGGGTCGCCGCCCTCGACGAGCTGAACCCGGACCTCGTCGTCAACACCGGCGACAACCTGTCGCACCGGACGGCCGTCCCGGCGGTGCTGCGCGCGCTGGGCCCGCTGCTCGACCGGCCCGGCGTGTTCGTCTTCGGCAGCAACGACTACTACGCGCCCAAGCCGAAGAACCCGGCCCGCTACCTGATGCCGCAGGGCAAGAAGAAGCGCATCCACGGCGTCCAGCTGCCGTGGCGCGACCTGCGCGCGGCGTTCGTCGAGCGCGGCTGGACCGACCTGACGCACGTCCGCCGCACGATCGACGTCGGCGGGCAGCGCGTGTTCGCGGCCGGCGTCGACGACCCGCACCTGCGCCGCGACCGCTACACCGACATCGCGGGCCCGGCCGACAGCGGCGCGGCCGTCCGCCTCGGCGTCACGCACTCGCCGGAGCCGCGGGTGCTGGACACGTTCGCCACGGACGGTTACGACCTGGTCCTGGCGGGCCACACCCACGGCGGCCAGCTCCGGCTCCCGGGCTACGGCGCCATCGTGACCAACTGTGAGCTGGATCGCAGCCGGGCACGCGGCGCATCGAGGTGGGGCGCGCACATGTGGCTGCACGTCTCGGCCGGCTTGGGGACGTCGCCGTGGGCGCCTGCCCGGTTCGCGTGCCCGCCGGAAGCGAGCCTGTTGACGCTGGTCCCGCGCGGATCGGGGTCTTCGGAGCCGCATAAGTCGGCCCCCCGTAAAGCCCGCGACACCGTCCGCTAGACTTCTCCACGACCCGTTAAGCAGTACCTCGGGGTGTGGCGCAGCTTGGTAGCGTGCCTCGTTCGGGTCGAGGAGGTCGTGGGTTCGAATCCCGCCACCCCGACGATAGTGCCGAGAGGGCCGGTGTGTTGGCGGAAAACGCCAACCGCGTCGGCCCTCTCGGTGTTTTTTGGGGTCGAACCCCAAGCCCCGCCGGGCGGCTTCGCCCCCGGACCCCCGCGCGTCCCGGCTATCGCGTAGCCGTCACCTCGACCCAGCATTGGCTGAAGTCGCCGTCACCACCGCGGGTCCACATCCAGGCCGAACGCGCCGCGCTCGCCAGCTGGTCGCGGTCGCGGGTGTACGCCGGGTCCGCGATCGCCGCGTCGAGCCTCGACTCCACGTACTTCGCCAGGTCGCGGTAGCTCATGTCCTCGCGGTACTTCGCGCGCGAAGCCACCTCCGTGAAGCCCGCGCGCACGCACTCCTCCGCGATGTTCCGACCGGCGAACGGGTTGCCGCCCGCACGGCGGCGCAGGAGGTAGTGCCCTCTCAGCGCCGCGTCGACGTTCGCCGTCTTCGGCCGCAGGCGGGCCTTGCTCCAGTCCGATGTGGACAAGGCCAGCTTCCCGCCGGGGCGCAGCACCCGGCGCAGCTCCGCCAGCGCTTCCGAAGGACGGGAAAGGTGCTCGAACAGCGCGTGCGAGAACGCCACGTCCACGCTTCCGGAAGCGAACGGCAGGTCGTACGCCGAGCCGACCACGAAGTCCACTGTGGACCTTCCGGCCCGGCGGGCCACCTCCCGGGCCATCGCCACCTGACCCGCGTCGACGTCGATGCCCGTCACCCGGGACTCGGCGGCCAGCCCGAGGGTGATCGAGCCGGGACCGCAGCCCAGGTCGACCACCCACATGCCCGGCCGGAACAGGGGCAGGGCGAACGTCGCGCGCTCCGCCGCCGTGCGCGCGGACATCATCGACACCGCGTCTCGCCCGTAGCCCGGCGCGTAACCCTCCAGCACCCCGCACACAGTACGGCCAGAAGGTGGCAGGATCGAGGGGTGAGCACGCAGTCAGCCAACCAATATCCGCCCGCGGTGGTCCCGGACCGGCTGTTCGACGACGCCGAAGCCGAAGCCCGCTGGCGCGCCCGCTTCCACGCCCCGCGCATCTTCGCGCCCGAGTGGGCCCGCGACGCCCCGGAAGCCAACGTCTACGCCTCCAACGCCAGCGGCGTCTGGGAGGTCTACGCCTGGAACCGCGTAACGGACGAGCACCGCCGCGTCACCGACCGGCCCAACGGCACCCTGCACGCGAACCCGTCCCCGGACGGCGAGTGGATCTGGTGGTTCGACGACACCGACGGCGACGAGTTCGGCTCCTGGGTCCGCGAACCGTTCGCCGCGACCGAGGGCAGCAAGCCGGAGAAGGCCGTCCCGGACGTCCACGACGGCTACCAGGCCGGGCTCGAGATCGGTGCGAAGATCGTCGCGGTCGGCGTCTCGACCGACGACGGCAGCGAGCTGTTCGCCCGGATCGGCGGCGAGACGCGCCGCTTCTACAGCCACTCGGACGACGCCGGCATCGCCGCCCTCTCCCGCGACGAGAGCCTGATCGCGATCTCGCACTCCGAGCACGGCGACTCGCGCCACCCCGCGCTGCGGGTGCTCGCGACCGACGGGTTCGAAGCCGTCGCCGAGAAGTGGGACGGCGAGGGCAAGGGCCTCTCCGCGCTCGAATTCTCCCCGCTGGCCGGCGACCAGCGACTGCTGGTGGTGCACGAGCGCCGCGGCCGCGAGGAGTTGCTGGTCTGGGACGTCCAGGCGGACACCGAGACCGAAATCGAGCTGGACCTGCCCGGCGAGGTTGTCGCGGGCTGGTACCCGGACGCGCGCGCCCTGCTGGTCGTCCAGTTCCACGAGGGCCGCAATTCCTTGTATCGCTACGACCTCGACACGGCCAAACTATCTATTTTGGACACTCCGACCGGCCGGATCGGCGAGGCCGGCGTCCGCCCGGACGGCACGGTCGAGTACTCGTGGTCCAGTGCCGCCGAACCGGCCGCGGTGCGGGCGCGCACCACCGACGGCACCGACTCGATCCTGCTCGAGCCGCCGGGTGAGCGGGCGCCGGGCTCGGAGCCGGTGACCGATGCGTTCGTCGAAGGCGTCGGCGGGCGGATCCACGCGCTCGTCTCGCGGCCTTCTGGCGCGCCGGACGGCCCGCTGCCCACGGTGTTCTCCCTGCACGGCGGCCCGCACGCGGCGGACGAGGACCGCTTCTCGGCCTACCGCGCGACCTGGCTCGACGCCGGGTTCGCCGTGGTCGAGGTCAACTACCGCGGCTCGACCGGCTACGGCTCGGCCTGGCGCGACGCCATCGAGGGCCGGCCCGGCCTGACCGAGCTGGAGGACGTCGCCGCGGTCCACGACTGGGCCGTCCAAAGCGGACTCAGCGACCCGGAGAAGTGCGTGGTCAACGGCGCTTCGTGGGGCGGCTACCTGTCACTGCTCGCACTCGGCACGCAGCCGTCGCGGTGGGCGGCGGGTGTCGCCGGGGTGCCGGTGGCCGACTACGTCGCCGCGTACGAGGACGAGATGGAGCAGCTGCGCTCGTTCGACCGCGGGATCTTCGGCGGCTCGCCGGAGGACGTGCCCGCGGTGTACCGGGAGTGCTCGCCGATCACCTACGTCGACGCCGTGACGGCGCCGGTGCTCGTGCTGGCCGGCGACAACGACCCGCGCTGCCCGATCCGCCAGATCGAGAACTACCTCGACCGGCTCGGCGGCCGCGACCTGCTCCACGAGTTCTACCGCTACGACGCGGGCCACGGCTCGCTGGTGATCGCGGAGACGATCAAGCAGACGTCGATCGAAGTCCACTTCGCGCTGCGGGCCCTGGGCCTGCGCTGACGCCTCCGCCGGGAGACCGGACCGGTCTCCCGGCGGCTCAGCGTTCCGAGTACAGGACGCCGCCGGCGGCCCAGTGGTCGGCGCCGACCTCGACCAGCGTCACCTGGACACCTTCGGGCTTGCCGCCGCAGGTGCGGACGAACGCGTCGGTCAGCTCGCGGACCAGAGCGCTCTTCTGGGCCGGCGTGCGGCCCGGGAACATGGCAACGCTGATCATCGGCATGGCGGCTCCTGCAAGTAGGGGGACGCCCGGAAGCTAGCACCACACCGGAACAGCGGCCGCGTACTGGGGTACGAGCCGCGCGCCGAGCGACGCCTTCATCTCGGCCATCTTCTTGCCGAACACCACGGACGTGCGCCCGTTCTCGATCGCCCAGCGCACCGCCTCGCCGTACATGTGGAAGTACAGGTTGGGCCGGCCGCCGTCCTCCGGCCGCAACGCACCCCAGTGCCGCGCGATCGGACGCGCCGGGTGGTCGAACAGCGTCGCCAGGGCGAGCAGCCGGTTCGTGCGGGTGTCCCGGTATTCGATCACCTCGACGTCGGGCTGGCGCAGCAGCGCCGTCAGGTAGCCGGTGAAGTGCGGCAGCGGCACGATCGGCACGTCCCGGTGCTTGTGTTCGTTGAGCCGGAGCACCTCCGCGACGGCGACCGGGTCGGTTTCCTTGCCCGGCACGCACCGCACCTCGATCGACGGGTCGCCGTCGACGGTCCGGAAGATCTTCCGCAGGTTCTGCTTCCGCTTCCGGGCCAGGGAGTTCATCCAGTCGTCGCGGGAGCCGAACTCCGCGACGTCGAGCACGGCGATGTCCTCGGTCCGCCGCACCAGCCGGAACCGGCCGGCGACCGCGGCACGGCCCGCCTCCCCGACCTGCCGCAGCAGCATCCCGCCGAACCCCGGCCCGAGCTCGGCCCGCATCGCCGGGACGTACGTCTCGAGCACCCGCCGCACGCCGCCGTCGGCGTCGTCGTCCGCGAACCACCAGCCGGGCTGCGAACTCGCTCCGGGCGCCCGGACGTCGAGACCACCCACCCGGCCCCGGCCCGGCCCGGCGAACCGGTACCGGCGGGTGCGGCCGGTGACCCACGCGGCGCTGACCACCCCGCGGGGCCGGTCCCCGTCCCGGAACACCGCGATCGGCTGCGGCGTCCGCGCGGCCCAGGCCTGCGTGGCGAGCACCTCCCAGCTCCAGTCCGCCCGGAGCCCCGCGCGCTCGCGCAGCGCCGCCCAGTACCCGGGTTCCGGGTCGTGGCGCGGGTCGAGGACGTCGATCATCGGCCCAGCACCGGCCGGGGCACGGCCACCGAGTACAGGCTCCGCGTGCCGAAGCCCAGCGCGGACTTCTCGGGCAGCATGGCCCGGCCCGCGGTCAGCTCCGGCCGCCGGTGGGCGATCATGTGCGCCACGCACTTCGCGTAGCAGTCGACATAGAGACCCTTCCGGCCACCGGCCGCGCCCGGCCGCGCCGCCCAGTGGTGGACCGCGCAGCCGTTCTCCTGGTCGATCATCGTGTTGAAGCCGAGCAGCCGGCCGGCACCGTCACGGTAGGTGCGGGTCAGCACGTCCGGCCGCCGGACGAGCGCGTCGAGGTAACCGGGCGCGATCGGGCTGCGGGTGTCCAGGTGCAGCCCGCCGACGCGCGAGCGCTGGCCGCCTGCCCAGGCGCGTTCGTCCTGCCGCGCGCGGTGGGCGTTGAGCAGCACCGCGAGCTCGTGCGGGTCGAGGTCCGTGCGCCCGAACGCCGCTTCGGTGGCGACGTCGGTGTGCAGGTGCCGCCGGACCTCGGGCGGCAACGCCGACTCCCACTCCTCGGGCGTGGCGTAGGTGTTGCGCAGCACCGCGACCGGGTCGATCTCGCGGCTGACCCGGCCACGGCCGTCCAGCGCGGGTACCAGCTCCGGGTTCATCGCCCGGTAGACGACCCCGAGCAGGCCGGCCCCGAGGTACTGCCGAAGGGCCCGTTCGAACTCGCGGATCGCCGTCCGCCGCCCGGCCGGGTCGACGTCGTCGTCGAACACGCACGCCGGATAGCCGCTCAGCAGCGGCAGGTAGACCTCGGCCCAGCGCGGCCGCAACCGCCCGGAGCCCCCGGCCCCGGGGATCGGGGCGAAGTCCCGGGAGCGCCAGCCGCGGCACACCATCACCGACAGCGCGCCGACGACCCGCGTGCCCCGCCGGACGACCGCGAGCACCGGCGGGTTCTTCGCCAGGCACGCCTCGCGGCGCAGCAGCTCGTAGTCCCACACCGGCGGCAGCAGGCGGTCGCGGAACGCGGTCCAGCCGTCGGGTGGCGGGTCGACCCGCGGGTCGTGGATTTCCACGGTGGACGTCGTCGAGGAGGCGAGCGCGGTCACCGGCCGAGCACCGGCCTCGGCGCCGCGGCCGCGTAGAGCTTGCGCGGCAGGAAACCCAGCTCCTCCTTGAGCTCGTTCATCCCGCGGCCCGCCGACAGCTCCTTCGCCCCGCGCTGCGTCATGAACCGCACCGCGCGGACGTAGGAGTCGAAGTACAGGCCCGAACCGCGGCCGCGTTCCTCCAGCGGCAGCGCCGCCCAGTGCTGCATGCAGGGGCTGTCCGGGTGGTCGAGCAGGGTGTTCACCGCGAGCAGCCGGCCGCCGGGGTCGGCGTAGGTGAGCGTGTGCACGTCCGGCCGCCGGATGAACCGGTGCAGGAAACCGGCCGACGGGACCGTGCGCGTGTCCAGCGGCAGCTTCCCGTAACGCTCCCGGTGGGCCCTGACCAGGGCGGCGACCTCGGCGCCGTCGACGTCGTCGCGGCCGGGGCCCCCGCGCACGACCAGACCGGGGTCTTCGGCGATCCGGCGCCGCCGCCGCCGCAGGCCGGAGCGGCGGGCGCTGGGGAGCGTCTTGAGCCAGTCCTCTTCGGACTGGAACCGGTTCTCCAGCACGGCCGTGGACTGCGCGGGCCGCACCAGGCGGCCCAGGCCCGCGGTGTGCGCCGCGAACTCCTCGTCGATCGCGCGGTAGAGGACGCCGAGCAGGCCGGGCCCGAGGTGGCGCCGCAGCGCCCGTTCGAACTCCCGGAGCAGCGCGGCCCGGTCGCCCACCGGGAAGTCCGGCACGAACACGATGCCCGGGTAGCCGCTCAGCCACGGCAGGAACACCTCGGCCCAGAACGGCCGCAGCGACCGCCGTCCCGGCACCGGCCCGAACCGCGGGGCCAGCCTCGGCCGGCAGACCAGCACGGACAGCGCGGCCACGACCTCGCCGCCGTCCCTCGCGACGGCCACCTGCTGCGGGTTGCGCGCGCCCCAGGCCTCGAGGCCCAGCAGCTCGTAGTCCCACACCGGGTGCAGCCGCGCGGCCTTGAAGAACTCCGCCCAGCCCGCGGGTGCCGGGTCCACGCGGGGATCGTGGAACTCGAACCTCATGTGAGGACGACCGGGGTGCCGTGGCGCGGGCAGGGCGCGATCTCGCCCTGCACCCCGCCGGCCGGGAGGACGTCCACGAACCGCGGGGAATCCTGGCGCAGCAACGTGAAGGCGAGGCCCCCGGCCGTGGGCCGGGCGTAGACGTGCGGCCAGTCGAGGTGCCAGCGGCCGCAGTTCCCCAGCGCGCCGAGGTACCCGAGCACCGGGTCGTGCAGCACGCCGTAGGGACCGTTGTCCAGCGAGTCGAGTTCGCGGTGCGGTACGGCCTCGACGCGGTGCTCGTCGGGCAGCGCGGCGGTGACCGCGGTGATGGCCTTGTCTTCGCCGACCACGAGCACGCGGTGGCCCCGGTGCAGCACGGCCGTCAGTTCGCGAAGCACCGACGCGCCCGGCCCGTCCGGGTTCGCGACGCAGCCGCGCACGCCCTTCGGCAGGTCGGACGGCGGTCGCAGGTCGTCCGGTCCGAGCAGGACGACCAGGCTCCCGGCGACGGGAGTCCGCGCCGTCCGCAGCACCCGCCCGAGCCCGCGCACGGGATCGGGCCGGGGCGCGCCACCGGCGAGCGGGACGAGATCGACGAGTTTGTGCACGGCTTCCGCAAGGGGTGCCGCGCCGCCGTTCGTCCCGGTGCGTCCGGGCACGACGACCGGGTCTTCCCGGCCGTCGAGCGCCCAGCGCTCGCGGTAGAACGGCACCGTGGCGAACGCCGACCGCACCGCCCGTACGTAGGCAGCACGCCAGACGACCCCCGCCCCCAGATTCCACATGGCCGAAGAGTCTGCGGCATCGGCACCGCTCTGGGAAGGACTTTGCGCCCAGGAGGCCCGAATGCCGGATGGCTCAATACTTTAGTCTGGGCCTGAACGGTGTAATTCAGCCGAAGTCTGTCCCCAAACAACGGTCGGCGTGCTTATAACTCGGCGATGCCGTAAAGCCGGCAAGCTGTCTTACCGGATCCGACTGGGGGATTCATGACCAGCATTTGCACTATCAGTGAGCGTTCGGACACAAATCCGATACCTCACCGTTGGCTCCACAGATGACCGCGGCCTTTCCGGGCCCGGCCGAAGGTGGACTCACCGTAGTCATCCCGTGCTTCAACGAAGTCGAAAACATCGAACCGTCCTATCGGGAAATAACCAACGAACTAGGTCACTATCCACTTGAACTGCTCTACGTCGACGACGGGAGCACCGACGGAACTCTGGCCGAGATCCGCGCGCTGGCGGCGGCGGACCCGCGCGTGCGCTACCTGTCTTTCACGCGCAATTTCGGATTCGAAGCCGCATTTTCGGCTGGTTACCGGTACGCGTCCCGGCCGTGGATCCTGCACGTCGACGCCGACCAGCAGTTCCCCGCCGCCGAGGCCGAGAAGCTCATCGAGGCGGCCGGGCAAGGCAACGACGCGGTCTTCGGCGTCCGCACCAACCGCCAGGACCCGCTGCTGCGGCGCTGGGGCACTGCAGCGTTCCACTTCCTCGGCCGCCGCGTGCTGCGCATCGAGATCCCGCCCGGAGCCACCGCGTTCCGGCTGGTCCGCGCCGAACTGGCGCGGAAGATCGTCGAGTTGCAGCTCGGCACGCCGTACTTCCTGGCCACGGTCCCCCGGCTGACCAGCCGGTACACCTGCGTCCAGGTGGCACACCGGGCCCGGGAACGCGGCGAGTCGAAGGTGGGCTTCGGTTTCCTGGCCTCGCACGCCATCGAGCTGTTCGTCGGGTTCACCCGGCGACTGACGACAGCGGCGTCCGCGACCGCCCTGTTCGCCGGGGGGCTCGGGGTACTGGCCACCGGCGCGGCGGCCCTCGGCGTGCTCGGCGCGGGCGTCACGGCCGCACTGCTGTTCGCACTGCTCAGCGTGCTGCTGGTCGTCCTGTCGCTGACCGTGCGCTACCTCGTCGTGGTCGGCGCGGGGCAGGCGCGGCCCCGGCAGTTCTACGTCCGGGAAGCGAACTTCGCCGTCGACGCGGACGACCGGCTCTTCACTTCGGCGGACCCGGCGGGTCCCCGGCTCATCGATGTGCAACTGGGGAAAGGCGTTTCAGCGTGACGAGTTCGAAGAACGGCCCGGCAAGAACCCTGGTGATCCTGGGGGGCGCGGACGGTTCGGTCAGCACCTACGAGCGGGCGCGGGAACTGGGGTTCCGCACCCTCTGCGTCGACGTCCGGCCCGGCGCGCCGGCGGTGGCGTGCGCGGACGAGTTCCTGCAGGTCAGCGTGCGCGCACCGGAGCAGATCGCGGCCGCGCTCGACGGCCGCCGCGACCTCGCGGGCGTGCTGTGCCCGGCCAGCGACGTCGGGCTGCCGGCGCTGGCGTGGCTGACCCGGCACTGGGGCATGCCGGACCCGCTGCCCGTGGCCGCGGTCGAGGCGTCGACCGACAAGTCCGTGTTCCGCGCCCTCTGCGACCACCTCGGCCTGCCGGGCTACCGCAGTGTCAGCGGCCGCCCGGGGCCGGAGCTGGTCCACGCCGCCCAGCAGCTGCGGTTCCCCGCGCTGGTCAAGCCGGTCGACTCCTCCGGCAGCCGTGGTGTCGTGGCCTGCCCCAGCCCGGGCCGGTTGACCGCGGCCTTCACCGAGTCGCTCGCGTTCTCGCCGTCCGGGCGGCTGGTCGTGGAGGAACACCTCGACGGCTCCCACTTCACGATCGAGGCGCTGGTCGTCGAGGGCCGGGTCGTCTTCCACGCCGTCACCGAACGAACGCTCACGCCGCCGCCGTTCTTCGTGACGTCGTCGCACCTGCTGCCCGCCGAACTGCCGGCGGACGCCGAGCTCCAGCTGGTCGAGGCCCTCGACCTGATCTGCACCGAGCTCGGCTACCGGAGCGGGCCGCTCACGCTGGACGCCGTGCTCGGCCGGGACGGGCAGCTGTACCTCGTCGAGATGGGCGCCCGCATGGGCGGGAACGGGCTCGCGGAAGCGATCGCGCAGTGCCACGGCGCCGACCTGATCGCCGCCGGGATCGCCACCGCGACCGGTGACGAAGTGCGCCTGGAGCTGCACGAACCGAAGCCGACGCTGGTGCACGTCCTCGCGTCCGACCGCGGCGGGCACCTGTCCCGGGTGGACGGTGTCGAGGACGTGCGCGCGCTGCCCGGGCTGGTCGGGCTCCACCTGTTCGCCGACGCGGGTTCGTACGTCCGGCCGTACGAGCAGGCGGGGCACAAGCTGGGTTACGCCGTGCTCACCGCCGGCTCGGTGCCCGAGCTGCTCGCCGCGGAGAACGCCGTGCGCGGCACGCTGAAGTTCCTGCTCCACGACCAGGACATGGCGGTTCCCCTGCCGTGACGGGCTCCTCCTCGGTCATCGCCGCGCCGTCGGGCACCACTCCGCCACGACCGGCGGTGGTGCTCCGGCTGCTCGCCGGCCGGGGCGCGTTCCGGCTGTCCGTCCAGCTGATGGGGCTGGTCCTGATCACCGCGTGGGGCGCCCACGACTACGGGCGGTTCGCGAACGCGCTCGGCCTGGTGACCTGGCTCAACTTCGTGCCGGGTGCGGCGGAGAAGGCCGCGCTCAAGGCCCTTCCCCGGCTGCGGTTGACCCGGGACGCGGTCGCCGCGCTCGCGGTCCGGCTCGCCGCGGTGCCGGTGCTGGTGGTGCTGGCCGCGATGGCCGTCGCCCTCGCGGTGGCACCGCGGTCGGACGCGGCGCTGTACCTGACGGCGGCGGCCTGGTCGATCTCCGGCGGGCTGCTGATGACCGTGTCCGGTCTGCACCGGCTGCGTGGGAAGTCCACTTTGGACGCGGCGGCGTTCACCGCGGGTTCGCTCGTGGTCGCCGTCGTCACCGGCCTCACCTGGCTGGTGCGGTGGCCGCCGGGTGCGCATCTGGCGATGCTGCTCGGCGGCCTGCTGGTGATCCTCGGCGCTTCGGCCGCCCTGCTGCCCCGGCCGTGGCTGCGCGGTGGCGGGCTGCCGGGACACCGGCTGCTGCCCGCGTTCGGGCGCAGCACGGTCCTGCTGGGCCTGACCGAAGTGCTCGACGTGCTCGCCACGTCCGTGGTGTTCGGGGTGTTCGCGCTGTCCGGGCGGACCACCGAAAGCGGTCCGTTCTACCTTGCCCTGCTGGTGTCGAGCGCGTTCTGCTCCCTGCTGTTCTACCAGCTGAGACTGCACCAGCCGACGGCGTCGTGGCGGATGCGCGGCACCGGCGCGGCGGCCGGCCGGGCCCGGGCGGCCGAACTGCTGAAGCTGGTCGAGCGCGCCGGGATCGCGTTCGCGGTGCTGCTGGCCGCCGGGCTCGCCGTGCCGCCGGCGCGGGCGGTGCTCACGGCCGAAGACAGCTACGTCGTGCTCGGGGTGCTCGTGCTCATCGAGACGGCGTTGTACGCAACCGGGATCTACGCGAGCTTCCTCGTCGAAAACACCAACAGCAAGGTACTGACGCTGACGTCGGGCACCGCCGTCGTCTCGCTGGCCGCGACCGCCGTCGCCGCGGCCCTGCTCGTCCCGCCGCTCGGGCCGGTGGGCGGGTTCGCCGCACTCGTCCTCGCGCTCACGGTCAAGGCCGCCGTCCTGCGGCGCCTGGTCCGCCGTCACTGATGTCTGCACACTGGGAGAAGGAAGTCATGTACGTACTGGGCATCAGCAGGGTCCACGACTCGGCCGCGGCACTCGTGCGCGACGGCGAGATCATCGCCTTCGCCGAAGAGGAACGCTTCACCCGCGTCAAGCACGACGGCGGCTTCCCCGCCGAGGCCATCAAGTTCTGCCTCGACCGCGGCGGGATCACCCTCGCCGACGTCGACCACGTCGCCTACTACTGGCAGCGCTGGAAGGAAGGGATCCACGCGGCCAAGGTGTTCGCCCGGTACTTCCCCGGCACACTGGACGTCTTCCGCAACGCCAACGGCGACGAAGGCGGCAAGTCCGCCGGGATGGTGGACACGTTCAAGACCGGTGGCGGCTCGGGCAGCGACGACTACCACGTCGGCGGCGCCGTCCTCGCGCACATCAAGCGGTCCTACACCCTCGCGCAGGACGTCAAGGACGCGGCGGGGTGGACCGGCCCGACGAAGTTCAAGACGCACCTCGTCGACCACCACCGCGCGCACGCGGCCAGCGGCTACTTCATCTCGCCGTGGGACTCCTCCGCCGTGCTCACCTTCGACGGCATCGGCAGCGACGGCACGGCCACCTACCTCGCGCACGGCCGCGGCGACCGGATCGTCGACCTGCGGCGCATCAAGTTCCCGCACTCCCTGGGCGCGATGTATGCCGGCGTCACCGGCTACCTCGGCTTCTACCCCACCCGGGACGAGGGCAAGATCATGGGACTCGCGCCGCTGGGCGAGGACACCTACGTCGACGCGTTCAAGCAGCTGATCCACCTCGACGACGACGGCGGCTTCGAGCTGGACCTGAGCTGGTTCGGCCACCACCGGACCGGCAAGCACGTGATGGCGAAGAAGTTCACCGACACCTTCGGCCCGGCCCGGCCGAAGACCCGCGTCACGGCGGAGAACCCGGTGCCGCAGCACTACTGCGACATCGCCTACGCCCTGCAGGTGACGCTGGAGGAAGCCGGCCTGCACCTCGCGCGGTGGCTCCAGCGCGAAACCGGGTCGAAGCGGCTGTGCGTCGCCGGCGGCGTCGCGCTGAACAGCGTCATGAACGGCCGGATCCTGCTGGAGACGCCGTTCGAGGACTTCTTCGCCCAGCCCGCGGCCGCCGACGACGGCTGCGCGCTCGGGGCCGCGCTCGAGGTCTCGGTCGGCAAGTACCGCCGGCCGCGCCCGCGGGACGGCTACACCTACACCGGTCCGGAGTACACCGAGGCCGAGATGGAGCTGGCGTTGCAGGACGCCGGGGTCGAGTACACCCGCGTCGACGACATCGCCGCGCACACGGCCGCGAAGGTGGCGGACGGGCGCATCGTCGGCTGGGTGCAGGGCCGGATGGAGTGCGGCCCGCGGGCGCTCGGCAACCGCTCCCTCGTCGCCGACCCGCGCGACCCCGAATCGAAGACCCGGATGAACGAGAAGGTCAAGCACCGCGAGGCGTTCCGCCCGTTCGCGCCGTCGTGCCTGGCCGAACGCGCGGGCGAGTACTTCGTCAGCGACTACCCGTCGCCGGTGATGCTGCTGGTGTTCGACGTCCTGCCGGACAAGCGCGCCGAGGTCCCCGCGATCACCCACGTCGACGGGACCGCGCGGGTGCAGACCGTCAGCCGGGAGGACAATCCGCTGTACTACCGGATGATCAGCGAGTTCGAGAAGCTGACCGGGGTGCCGATGGTCGTGAACACCTCGTTCAACGACAACAACGAGCCGATCGTGGCCAGCCCGGCCGACGCGATCGCGTGCTACCTCAAGACCGACGTCGACGCGCTGGCCCTCGGCCCGTTCTGGGTCGAGAAGCCGCAGCTGGAGGAAGAGTGACGGTCCTGGATTCACCCGGTTTGGTCGCCGCGCTGTACCGGCGGCGGCAGTGGCTGTGGCTGGTGGCCGCCGTCCCGGCGGTGGTCACCACGTTGCTGATCATGGTGGTGCTGCCGCCGGACCAGACGCTGGACAACGTCGCCGACTGGGCGTTCAAGCTGTGCCCGTTCGTCTTCGCGGTGCTGACGGTGTCGCTGTTCCCGCGCGGGCGGTTCGGGCCGGCCCTCATCGTGTTCGCCGTGTTCGTCTACATGTCCTACCTGGACACCGAGCTGGTGATGCGGGTCCAGCAGTTCGCGCGTGAAGCACCCACGAACGACGACGCGTTCCAGCCGGTGTACCAGTTCGAGCTGTTCGTGACGACGTTCATCGTGCTGTTCGCGCTGCTGGCCTACCGCCTCGGCGGCGGCCGGACGGCGAACGTGCTCAAGGTCGGCATCGCGTCGATCCTGGTGGTCATCTCGGGCGTGAACGACCTGACGTTCTGGGCGCTCAACGACGTCTGGGCCGCGGGGACGAAGCCGACCGAGCTGAAGTGGGCGTCGCACATGATCGTGTTCCTCGGCGGCCCGCCGAGCGTGCCGGCCGCGGTCGCGTTCATGGTCGTGCACCTGGCGCTGGCCGCGGTCGTGGTCGCGCTGCCGGTGGGGCGGTGGGTGTCGGTCAGAGTCCGCGGTTCACAGCCTGCAGCTTCGTGACGGCGGCCGCGTCGCCCTCGAAGCCGAGCTTCACGGCGTCGCGGCCGAACACGAACAACAGCAGGTCGAGGGGATCGCCGACGACGGTGACGGGGTCGGGCCCGGTCTTGACGGCGGCCTCGCGGCCGTCGCGCGTCTTCAGCGTGACACCGACCGGCGCCTTGCGGAGGTTCAGCTTGGCGGCCTGTTTCGCCGCCTTCCAGGCGGCGGCGTCCCGGGTGGGGTCCGCGGGCCGCGGCTCCCACCCGTCCTGCGCCCGCCGGACGTCTTCGTGGTGCACGAGGAACTCGGCGGTGTTCGTGAGCTCGTCGAGCGGCCCGATCGCGGTGGGCCAGAACTTCGACGGCCCCTTCCGCACCTGCCCGACGAGGTTCGTCCACGGCTTGGCGGCGTACCGGTCCTGGACCTTCTGGGTGTACCCGGCGAGCGCGGGCACGACGATCCCGGGCGCGGCGTCGAGGCGGCTCTCCCGCACGACGAGGTGCGCGGCGAGGTCCCGCGTGGTCCACCCTTCGCACAACGTGGGCGCGTCCGGCCCGAGTTCGTCGAAAAGGGCACTCAAGGCCCGGCGTTCGTCAGCAGCGACACCCATGGCCTCGACGTTACCCGCCGGTAGACGCCCTGGCGACGGGATGTGAGCCGCCCGGCACGCGTGATCAGGCCCGTAACTCGCGTGATCAGGGACGTAACTCGCGTGATCAGGCCCGGTACGGCTCCAATCACGCGAGTTACGGCTTCAATCACGCGAGTTACGGCCCGGATCACGCGAGATCCGGGTTCAGTGGTGGAACGCCGTCGCCTGGGCCGGGTCCTTCGGGCGGCCGCCCAGCTGCTCGAGCTCCGGGAGCACTCGCTTCAGGTCCGCCAGCAGGAGGTCCGCCAGGTCGTGCGTGAAGCCGTTGCGGACCACGATCCGCAGCACCGCCAGGTCCGTCCGGTTTTCCGGGAACGTGTACGCCGGCACGAGCCAGCCGCGCTCGCGCAGCCGGCGGCTCACGTCGAAGACGTCGAAGCCGGCGTCCGCGCGGGTCGTGAACGCGAACACCGGCAGCTGGTCGCCGCGGGTCAGCAGTTCGAACGGCCCCAGTGACGCGATCCCGGACGACAGGTGCACGGCCACGTCGCGCGAGGCCTGCTGGACCGCGCGGAAGCCTTCGCGGCCGAGCCGGACGAACGTGTAGTACTGGGCCGCGACCTCGGCGCCCGGGCGGGAGAAGTTCAACGCGAACGTCGGCATGTCGCCACCGAGGTAGTTCACGTTGAACACCAGCTCGGACGGCAGCGCGGCCTTGTCGCGCCAGATCACCCAGCCCACGCCCGGGTACACCAGTCCGTACTTGTGGCCGGACGTGTTGATCGCCGC
>Ga0207678_10000053_pt1 | contig 88489 bp, 79 predicted proteins | sample KBSC63metaG_FD_184319 | JGI IMG/M metagenome (GOLD analysis project Ga0207678, IMG submission 184319) | Corn rhizosphere microbial communities from Kellogg Biological Station, Michigan, USA - KBS C6-3 metaG (SPAdes) (version 2) | ecosystem: Host-associated > Plants > Roots > Rhizosphere > Soil ... | reverse complement strand
CAGCGGTCGGGCGCCCCTGGCCCGCTAAGCGAGGCCGTTCTCAAGGCCATAGAAGCCGATCTCGCGCCCCGCGTCGATGCCTGCGGACGTGCCGAAAAGGCCGCGCTCCTCGACGCCCTCGACGGCAAATTCGTCGCTCCCGGCCCTTCCGGAGCGCCCACCAGGGCCCGGCCCGACGTCCTTCCCACCGGCCGCAATTTCTATTCGGTCGATACCCGCGCCGTGCCCACGGTCGCCGCCTGGAATCTCGGGCAACGCTCCGCCGATCTCATCGTGCAGGACTATCTTCAGCGCGAGGGCGACTATCCCCGCGCCATCGCCCTTTCGGCCTGGGGCACCGCCAATATGCGCACGGGCGGCGACGACATTGCGCAGGCGCTTGCCTTGATGGGTGCGCGTCCCCGCTGGGACTGGGCTTCCGGCCGCGTCATCGGGTTCGAGGTCATGAAGATCGCGGAACTGGGCCGCCCGCGCGTCGACGTCACCTTGCGTGTTTCGGGCTTTTTCCGGGATGCCTTCCCGGAGCAGATCGACCTTGTCGACAGCGCAGCCCGCGCCGTCATGGCGTTGGACGAACCGGAGGAAGACAACCCTGCCGCAGCGCGCCATCAGGCGGAAACCGCGGCCCTGATCGCGGAGGGCATGACGGAAAAGGTCGCGCTGCGCCGGGCAGGCAGCCGCGTCTTCGGGTCGAAACCCGGCGCTTATGGCGCAGGCCTTCAGGCGATGATCGACGAGAGGATCTGGCATGACAGGTCGGACCTGGCCAATGTCTATCTCGACTGGGGCAGTCATGCCTATGGCGGCGGGGTGGAGGGCGACAGCGAACGCAGCCTCTTCGCCCGGCGCCTGACCGACGTCGACGCCCTGATACAGAACCAGGACAATCGCGAGCACGACCTGCTCGACAGCAATGATTATTATCAGTTCGAAGGCGGCATGGCCGCCGCCGTCGAGCATCTCTCCGGCAGGAAACCGCTCAGCTATCATAACGACCACAGCCGCCCCGAACGTCCTGTCGTCCGCACGCTGGAGGATGAGATCGGCCGGGTCGTCCGCGCCCGCGTCACCAACCCCAAATGGATCGCCGGGATGATGCGTCACGGCTATAAGGGTGCGTTCGAAATCGCGGCCTCGGTCGACTATCTGTTCGCCTTCGCCGCCACGACCCATGCCGTCAAGGACCATCATTTCGACGCCGTCCATGCTGCCTTCATGGAGGATGAGACGGTCCGCGCCTTCATGGCGCAGGCCAATCCGGCAGCCCTGCGTGAAACCGCCGCCCGCCTCCACGAAGCGCTGGACCGCGCCCTTTGGAAACCCCGGTCGAACAGCGCCGCCATGCTTCTCTCCCAAATCAAGGATGCCTCGCAATGATCGAACGTACGCCCGAACAACATGCCGAAAAGATGAAGAAGAAACAGGCCGCCCATGACAGGATCATGGCCACCAAGACGCAGGAAAAGGGCCTGTTGATCGTCCACACCGGCAAGGGCAAGGGCAAGACGACCGCTGCCCTGGGCATGGTGGTCCGCGCCATTGGCCATGACAGGAAGGTGGGCGTCGTCCAGTTCGTCAAGGGGGCGATGACCACCGGAGAAAAACGGGTGTTCGACGCGTTTCCGGACAATGTCGAGTTCAAGCCGATGGGCGAAGGCTTCACCTGGAATACGCAGGACCGGACCCGGGACATTGCCCTGGCGCGCGAAGCGTGGGATGAGGTGAAACGCATGATCGCCGATCCGGCCTATGACATGGTCCTTGCCGATGAACTCAACATCGTCCTGCGTTATGACTACCTGCCCGTGGAAGAGGTTCTGGAAGCCGTGACCGCCAGAAGCCCGATGAAACATGTGCTCATCACCGGCCGCAACGCGCCCGAAGCGCTGATCGACGCGGCCGATCTCGTCACGGAAATGACGCTTGTCAAACATCCCTTCCGCAGCGGCGTGAAGGCCCAGCCGGGAATCGAATTCTGACACACACCGCCTTCGACATCGCCGCCTTCGAGGATCTGGTCCACCTGCGCCGCGACGTTCGCCATTTTTTGACCGACCCGCTGGACGAAAGCGAGGTGGAAAGGCTCCTCGCCCTTGCGCACAGCGCCCCGTCCGTGGGGCTGTCGCAGCCCTGGCGGTTCGTCCGGATCGAAACGCCGGGGCTGCGCCAGGATCTCGCCGTCCATGTCGATGCCCAGATTGCCCGGGCAGGCAAGATCTATGACGGGGAGGAGGACCGGCTTTACCGCAGCCTCAAATTGCACGGGCTGCGCGAAGCGCCCGTGCTGTTCGCCGTCTATTGCGACGAAGGCACTGAAACAGGGCACAGGCTGGGCGCAATCACCATGCCGGAGGCGCGCCGCTACAGTTGCGTGATGGCCATCCACACATTGTGGCTTGCCGCCCGCACGCGCGGCATTGGGCTGGGCTGGGTGTCGATACTGGATCCCGCGACGGTGGATGCGATGCTTGCCATTCCCGGCAACTGGCGCTGCCTCGGGCTGATATGCCTGGGCTATCCTGTAAGCGAAGAGGCGACGCCGGAACTGGAAAGACGGGGCTGGGAACATCGCACCAACTGGCATTCCGCGATCGTCACGCGCTGACGATTGCCGCTGAACGGCTCTTTCCTTTCCTGTCCTCCCCGCCTATGAGGCGTTGCTGGAACGGGTTCCGCCCGCTCCATCGATCGCGTCGGTGCCCCGCGAGGGGCTTAAATGGGAACGCGGTGCGGGAGGATACTCCCTAATCCGTGGCTGTCCCTGCAACTGTAAGCGGCGAGCAAGGCAAGGACGGCCCCCCATCCGGGATGGCCAGCCACTGGAGCAATCCGGGAAGGCCCGTGCCAAGGCGACGACCCGCAAGCCAGGATACCTGCCGAACGCAAAGGTCGCTCTAGCCATGGTCCAGGGGATGGTCACGGCTCGGTTCTCCGCACGGGCGACGAATGCGGCTGGGGGACATCCTCCGGTCGTCGTTGCGACGTGGGAGGTGAAGTTCGTTGCCAGACGCGCAAAGCGCATCGTCCGCCGCCGTTCGCGGCTGGTGTCCATCGGCATGGCGTCCGATGACGGCAGGCGACGGGTTGCTGGTACGGGTGCGCCCGCGCCTGGGCCGTCTCACCGTGCCGCAGGCCATCGGACTTGCAAAAGCGGCCCGTTCGCACGGCAACGGCCTGATCGACCTTACCAACCGCGCCGCGCTCCAGCTTCGCGGCGTGACGGAGCACAGCCATGCTCCACTGCTCCGGCAACTCATCGCTCTTGGTCTCGCCGATCCCGATCCTGGCCGTGAGGCGCGCGGCAATGTCCTGCTCACGCCCGATTCCTCGCCAGGGGACGACACGGAAAACATCGCCCTCAGCCTGATCGAGCATCTTGATGAAATGCCCGAACTTCCCCCCAAGATCGGGATCGCTATCGACGCCGGCCCGGCGCCCTGCCTTGCGGCTGTTCCTGCGGACTTCCGCTTCGAACGCAGCGCAACGGGCGTGCTGCTGCTGAGGATGGACGGACGGATGCTCGGCTCCTCGACCAGGGGCGAAAACGCGGCTCGCGACCTGAGCGCCCTTCTCCACTGGTTTCTGGCCACGGGCGGGGCAGCATCTGGCCGCGCAGCCCGGCACAAGGCGCCTCTGCCAACCGTTGCGGATGTCGCGCCCGCGCCGTCCCGCCCACCTTCCCAAGCGCTGGCGGCGGCAGCCGGCTCGTTTCACGGCATTCCCTTCGGCCAGTTCCATGCCGACAGCCTCATCGCGCTGGCGGAAAAAGGGAATGTCTGCGCCGTGCGCATCACCCCCTGGCGCGGCCTGATCCTCGAAGGGGCCAAGGAGGATGCCGACAACGTCTCCATTGACCGGCTGCTCGGGATGGATGCCTGCCCTGGCGCGCCTGCATGCCCGCAGGCAAGCGTTGCGACCCGCAGCCTCGCCTCCCGGCTCGCACCGCTGGTCAATGGCTCCCTGCATGTGTCGGGCTGCGCCAAGGGCTGTGCCCGACAGGCGCCTGCCGACCTTGTTCTCACCGGCAGGCAGGGCCGCTTCGACCTGTCCCGCAACGGCCCCGCCGGATCATCGCCGGAGTTGACCGGCATGACCGCCGACCAAGTCCTCGCCCATTTTGGAAGGCCCTGATGCCCCAAAACTATGAAACCGATGGCGCCGCCATCTACCGGCAGTCCTTTCGCATCATCCGCGCCGAGGCTGATCTCGACCGCTTCTCGCCTGAGGAGGAGCGCATCGCCGTGCGCATGATCCATGCGGCGGGACTGGTCGAACTTGCGTCCCGGATCCGCTTTTCTCCCTCCTTCGCAGAAGCTGCCATCGCCGCTCTTCAGGCCGGCGCCCCGATCCTCTGCGACGCGCGTATGGTGTCCGAAGGGATCACTGCAAAGCGCCTGCCGGCCGCCAATCCGATCCTCTGCACGCTGAACGATCCGCAAGTGCCCGCGCTGGCGGAGCGCATGTCCAACACCCGCTCTGCCGCCGCGCTTGAACTCTGGCGGCCTTATCTGGCAGGCGCGCTTGTTGCGATCGGCAATGCGCCGACGGCTCTGTTCCATCTGCTCGACATGCTGCAGGATCCCGCCTGCCCTCGCCCGGCCGCGATCATCGGCTGTCCCGTCGGCTTCGTCGGAGCGGCGGAATCAAAGGAGGCGCTCTGGCACGCCCAACCCGTCCCCTGCTGCGTCGTGGAGGGCCGCCTTGGCGGCAGCGCCGTCACGGTCGCGGCGGTCAATGCCATTGCGAGCCCCGCGGAATGACCGGCGGGACCATCCACGGCGTTGGCCTGGGACCGGGCGCGCAGGACCTGATGAGCGTCCGTGCCGACCGGCTGATCCGCGACGCCCGACATATCGCCTATTTCCGCAAGCGGGGACGGTCGGGCCATGCCCGCAGCATCGTGGAGGGCATGTTGCGCGCCGATGCCATTGAATTCCCGATGGAATATCCGGTGACGACGGAAATCCCGCTGTCCGACCCCCGCTACAATGACCTTCTCTCGGCCTTCTACGCCGATTGCACCGCGCATCTGGAAGGACTCTCCGCGCGCGGAGAGGATGTGGTCGTCCTCTGCGAAGGCGATCCCTTCTTCTATGGCAGCTTCATGCATCTGCACAGCCGGCTGGCCGCGCCGGTGAAGATCGTCCCCGGCATCACCGGCATGTCCGGCGCCTGGACCGCCAGCGGCACGCCGATCAGTTGGGGAGACGATGTCCTGACCGTGTTGATGGCGACGCTGCCCGAAGAGGAACTCGTCCGCCGCATCCGTGACAGCCATGCGCTGGCGGTGATGAAGATCGGCCGCAACCTCCCCAAGCTGCGCCGCGCGATCGAAGCGGCCGGCCGGCAGGACAACGCCTGGCTGATCGAATATGCGACGATGGCGGATCAGCGCATCAGGCCGCTGGCGGAGGCGACCGACGTCACCGCTTATTTCTCGATCCTGCTGATCCATGGGCAGGGCCGCCGCCCATGACCGGCTGGATCGTGGCAGCGGGTCTTGGGCCGGGCGCGGATGCGCTCGTCACGCCAGAGGTGACGGAGGCGCTTTCGCAGGCAACCGACGTCATCGGATATATCCCCTATGTGGCCCGCGTGGAGCAAAGACCGGGCCTCATGCTCCACGCATCGGACAATCGCGTCGAACTTGAACGCGCCGCCCTTGCCCTGAGCCTTGCCGCCCAGGGCAGGCGGGTCGCAGTGGTGTCTTCGGGCGATCCGGGCGTGTTCGCCATGGCTTCGGCCCTGTTCGAAGCCCTGGAGGCAGGCCCGCAGGACTGGCGCGATCTCGATATCCGCGTGCTCCCCGGCATCACCGCCATGCTCGCCGCCGCGGCGCGCGCGGGCGCTCCGCTTGGCCATGATTTCTGCGCCATCAACCTGTCCGACAATCTGAAGCCCTGGCCGCTGATCGAACGCCGCCTGCGCCTGGCGGCTCAGGCCGACTTCGCCATGGCTTTCTACAATCCGCGATCCCGCTCCCGGCCGGAGGGCTTCGGGCGGGCGCTGACGATCCTGCGCGAGGAATGTGGCGAGGATCGGCTTATCCTGTTCGCTCGCGCCGTTTCCACGCCCGAAGAAACTCTGCGCATCGTGCCGCTGAGCGAGGCGACTGCGCAGATGGCGGACATGCGCACCATGGTCATCGTCGGTTCCAGCCGCACCCGGCTGATTACCCGATCAGGGCCGCCGATCCTCTATACGCCGCGCTCCGCCGCATGACCCAGCCATTGCAGCACCGCGGCAACCTCATGCGTCATCAGCGCGGCCGGACAGGCCGGGCGCTCGATCATCACGACCGGCAATGCCAGTTGCCGCGCCGCAATCAGCTTCGCCTGCGCGCCATCGCCACCAGCATTTTTCGAAACCACGCAGTCGATCCCATGGGCGCGCATCAAATGCATTTCGGCCTCCACCGTAAAGGGGCCCCGGTCGACCACCAGTGCATGTCGGGGCAATTGCGGAACAGCATCAGGCGTGTCGACGAAGCGCAGCAGATAATGATGCTGCGGCTGTGCGGCGAACACATCGACATGCATGCGACCCACCGCCAGCATCACGCGGCGGGCGGCTCCCGCCAGCGCCGCCACCGCGCCGGCCATGTCGGGCACGCGCGTCCACTGGTCCCCCTCAGCCGCAGTCCAGGGGGGACGGGTCAACATGATATGCTCGACCCCCGCCTCCCGCGCCGCGCCAACGGCATGCTCGCTCATCGTCGCAGCGAAAGGATGGGTGGCATCGACCAGATGGGTGACGCTCTCCTCCCGCAAATAGCGCACGAGGCCTGCAATCCCGCCAAAGCCGCCGACGCGTACCGGCACCGGCTGCGCCCGTGGCTTCTCCGTGCGCCCGGCGTAGCTCAGCAGCGCGCGCGTCCCCCGCTCGGCAAGAGCTGCCGCGAGCGCGCTGGCTTCGGTGGTCCCGCCCAATATGAGGATGTTGGAAATGCCCGATACTCCTGACGGTCCCTGGCTGACGATCATCGGCATTGGCGAAGACGGCGCCAGCGGCCTGTCATCCGCCGCCCGCGCCGCGCTGGACAAGGCCGCGTTCATTGCCGGATCGCCGCGCCATCTTGCGCTGCTGCCAGCCCTTAGGGCCGAAACCTTCAGCTGGCCAGCCCCGTTCGAGGAAGGGATTCCGGCGCTGCTCGCCCGCCGGGGAATGCCGACCGTCCTGCTTGCTTCCGGCGATCCCTTCTGGTTCGGCGCAGGGTCCGTCGTGATGCGCCATCTGGAAGCCGGCGAGTGGACGGCGCATCCCGCCCCCTCCTCATTCTCGCTTGCCGCCTCCCGGCTGGGCTGGCCGCTTCAGGAGGTGGAATGCCATGGCCTTCATGCCGCGCCGCTGACGCGACTGCGCTCGTGTCTGGTACCGGGACGGCGCGCCATATTGCTGTTGCGCGACGGACGGGCAGTGCCCCAACTCGCCACCTGGCTGACGGAACAGGGCTTCGGTTCCTCGACCCTGCACGTGCTGGAAGCGCTGGGCGGTCCTCGCGAGCGTATCCGCCAATGCAGCGCCGAAAGGCTGGACATCGCCAACATCGCCCATCCGGTGGCGATCGGCCTGTCCGTGGCGGGCGGCGGCAGGACGCTCCCTCGCTCCAGCGGTATCCCCGACGATTGGTTCGACCATGACGGCCAGATCACCAAGCGTCCCGCCCGCGCCCTGACCCTGTCTGCCCTCGCCCCCCGCCCCGGCGAGATGCTGTGGGACATCGGGGCAGGCTCCGGCTCTGTCGCCATAGAGTGGCTGCTTACCCATGGCTCCACGCGAGCCATCGCGTTCGAGGCTGATCCGGAACGCGCCGAGCGCGCACGCGCCAACGCCGTCCGTCTGGGCGCCGATCGTCTGACCATGGTTGCGGGGAAGGCGCCGGATGTGCTGATCGGGCGCAATCCCCCCGACGCCGTCTTCATCGGTGGAGGACTGAGCCAGCCCCTGCTCGAGACCCTGTTCGCGATGCCCGGTGGCCGAACGCGACTTGTCGCCAATGCCGTCACCCTCGAATCCGAAGCGCTGCTCGCCCAATGGCATGCGGAGAAAGGGGGCGACCTGCTTCGCATCGAACTTGCGCAGGCGGTACCATTGGGCACTCGGCGCGGCTGGCGTTCCGCCTATCCGCTGGTGCAATGGAGCGTGTCGCTATGATCGTCGCGGGCTTCGGCTTCCGCCAGAGCGCCTCGCTCGCTTCCTTGCAGTCAGCGCTTGAGGGGGCGACGGGCGCGATGATCGCCGTCGATGCGCTCGCCACCATTGATCACAAGGCCGGGCAGCTTGCGCCCCTGGCACGCCACCTCGCCCTTCCCCTTATAGCGGTCAGCGTGGAAAGCCTGTCGGATCAGCCCGTGCTTACCCGATCCCCTGCCAGCATGGCCGCCTATGGCGCGGGCAGCGTTGCCGAAGCGGCGGCTCTTGCCGCGCTGAGGCCCAAGGGCCGGCTTCTCGCGCCTCGCGCGCTCTCTTCCGACCGCCTCGCAAGCTGCGCCATCGCCGAAGGTCCTGACGAATGACTGTCCATTTCATCGGCGCCGGTCCCGGAGCGCCCGACCTTATCACCCTGCGCGGCCGCGACCTGATCGCGCGCTGTCCGGTGTGCCTCTATGCCGGATCGCTCGTGCCGGCCGCCCTGCTCGATCACTGCCCCCCGGACGCGCGGATCGTCAACACGGCGCCGCTGACGCTGGACGAGATCATCGCCATCATCACGGAGGCCCATCAAATGGGGCAGGATGTCGCGCGCCTGCATTCCGGCGATCTGTCCATCTGGTCGGCCATGGGTGAGCAGCTTCGCCGGCTGAAGGCGATCGGCATACCGTTCAGCATTACACCGGGCGTCCCCTCCTTCGCTGCCGCCGCCGCCGCCATCGGCGCTGAACTGACGTTGCCCGAAATCGCCCAGTCGCTGGTCCTTACGCGGACACCGGGCCGGGCCAGTTCCATGCCGCGGGGTGAGAGCCTGGCTGCTTTCGCGACAACCGGCGCGACGCTTGCCATTCATCTTTCGGTCCACAATCTCGCGCAGGTGGTGCGCGACCTGACGCCGCATTATGGCGGCGATTGCCCCGTGGCGGTGATATGGCGCGCAAGCTGGCCGGATCAGCGGATCGTTCGCGCAACGCTTGGCACCATCGTGGCGGCCGCTGCGGATGGGCCCGAACGGACCGCCATCATTTTGGTCGGCCCGGTGCTGGACAGCGAGGATTTTGCGGAAAGCAGCCTCTATGCGCCTGGTTATGACCGCCGTTTCCGACCGGCCAGCGCCGACTCCATCTTCATCGACAAGCCATGACGCCGGGCCTTCTGATCGCGGCGCCCCGATCCGGATCGGGCAAGACCACCGTCACGCTCGGCCTGCTGCGCGCCTTTTCCCGTATGGGCATCAGGGTCCAGCCGTTCAAATCCGGCCCCGACTATATCGACCCGGCCTTCCAGCAGGCCGCCAGCCGCCGTCCTTCGTTCAATCTCGATAGCTGGGCGATGTCCCCATCGCAGATGGCCGCGATCGTGGGAAGCGTGGACGCGGACCTGATCCTGGCCGAAGGCGCGATGGGACTGTTCGATGGCGCCCCCGCCGCAGGGGAAGCTGGCAACGGCGCGAGCGCCGATCTCGCCGCGCTGTTCGGCTGGCCCGTGATTCTCGTCATGGACGTGTCGGGCCAGAGCCAATCCGCCGCCGCCATCGCCAGCGGCTTTCGGGGGCTGCGCCCCGACCTTTCAATGGCCGGCGTCATCCTCAACCATGTCGCCAGCGAACGCCACGAACGCTTGATCCGCGTGGCAATGGAGGAGATCGCGATCCCCATATTCGGCGCGATCCCGCGTTCCGCGTCGCTACGCCTGCCTGAACGTCACCTGGGTCTGGTCCAGGCCGCCGAACAGGCTGATCTGGACGGAGTCATCGACCGCATGGGCGACATCGTCGAGGCCCATGTCGACCTGAATATCGTCCGGCGCGCAGCTCGTTCCGGCGCGCAGCACTATCGCGGATCGGGCCTGTCGATGCCGCCGCCCGGCCAGCGTATCGCCGTCGCGCGTGACGAGGCCTTTTCTTTCACCTATGCGCATGTCCTGTCGGACTGGCGCAATGCTGGCGCGGAAATCCTTCCCTTCTCCCCGCTGTCGGACGAAGCCCCGGCGGCCCATGCCGATGCGGTCTGGCTGCCCGGCGGCTACCCTGAACTGCATGCGGGCCGGATCGCGGGGGCAGGCCGCTTCCTGTCCGGCCTGCGACGCCACGCGTCGGACCGCCCGATCCATGGCGAATGTGGCGGCTATATGGTGCTGGGGCAGGCACTGATCGACGCCGATGGGCAGGCGCACGCCATGGCCGGTCTGCTCGGCCTCGTCACCAGCTTCGCGGAACGGCGCCTCCATCTGGGCTACCGGCGGGCGCGCTTGCTGGCGCCCATGGGGGGCATGCCCGCAGGAACGATGCTGAACGGGCATGAATTCCATTATTCCACCATCGTCGAGCAACCCGACCACCCGCTCGCCCAGGTGACCGACGCCGAGGGGCAGCCGATTTCCTCCACGGGATCGCATCGTGGCCGCGTCACCGGCGGTTTCTTTCACCTTGTCGCTCACTCCTCGAAAGCCGCCCCATGATCAGCATCGACCTTATCGGCATCGGCACGGGCAATCCGGATCACCTCACCCGCGCGGCTGAGAAGGCGATGAACATGGCCGACATGATCCTGCTGCCGCGCAAGGGCGATGCAAAGTCCGACCTTGTCGACCTGCGCCGCGCCATCTGCGCGCAGCTTCTCACGCGGGACGTGAAGATCGTGGAATTCAACATGCCGCGGCGAACCGACAGGAGCGACTATGTCGGCGCCGTCCGCGACTGGCATGACGCCATCGCGGGGCTATGGATGGAACAGATCGCCCTGCATCTTCCCAATGGCGGAAGGCTGGCGCTGCTCGTCTGGGGCGATCCGTCGCTCTATGACAGCAGCCTGCGCATTGCCGCCCGCCTGCCGGGCGCAACAGTGCGCGTCATTCCCGGCATCACCAGCATACAGGCGCTGACGGCTGCCCATGGGATCTGCCTCAACGACCTTGCCCAACCGGTACTGGTCACCACTGGCAGGCGCCTTGGCCAGCAGGGCTGGCCAGCCTGCGCCGACACCCTGGTCGTGATGCTGGATGGCCATTGCGCCTTCCAGACCCTGCTGCCTGAGGATTTCGATATCTGGTGGGGCGCCTATCTGGGACTGCCGCAGGAAAGGTTGATCCACGGACCCCTGGCGATCAAGGGGGACGAAATCATTTCATGCCGCGCCGAACTCCGGCGGCAGCACGGCTGGATCATGGACATCTATCTTCTGCGAAGACGCGGGCCCGGCTGATCGGCCCGGAGGCCATCAGGCCACGTTCGGCATCAGTTCGATGATGGGCCTGCTGGCGGCCTGGGGCATGCCGCCAGATGCGGTCTCGGCGCGGCGACGAAACTCCGCGGCCATGGCCTGATGCATCATTCTCGCGGAAGCATCAGCGGTCGTGGCCGCCAACTGATCATGCATTCTTGCCCGGTCAAGGCATTCTTCTGGCGTAAGAGCATTCGTCATGAATCGAACTCCTGCCTGTCGCGGACATTATCTTCTCCACCGCCTTTAGAGCGAGAGATCCGAATTCAGCCACGAAAAACGGGGCTCAACTTAGCCTTTCCTATCATCGATTGAAAACAGAATCTCGTTCCGGCACTTGTCCCGTCCGCCGGGTGCAACGGTTCAGCGCAGCCAGGCCATGTTCGGCTGCGCGCTATGACTTTTCAGCTCCTTGCGCGTTTCGGATTCCACTTCCTTCAACAGTACCTCATACCCCCAGAGATTCGCGAGATTTTGCAACACCATAGCAGCATCGCCCTCATCCAGTTGCACGCCGTCCAGCACTGAATGCTCGACGATCAGCTTGCGGTCCCCGGACAGGTCGACATCGACCACCTGTATGTCCGGCTCCTGTCGCCCGATTTCATATTCCCGCGCCAGCGATCGCCGGATACGGCGATAACCACGCTCGTCGTGAATGGCATCCACCCGCAGTTCCGAGTCGCCCTGCTTGTCGAGTATCTTGAACAGTCGCCATTGACGTATCAGATGCGGGCTGAGGAACTGCGAAACGAAGCTTTCGTCGCGGTAATTGGCCCAAATGTCCTTGAGCACCTCCATGGGGTCGCCCGATCCGGCGATGTCGCCGAACCATTCGCGATCCTCCTCGGTTGGCTCCAGGCAGATCCGCTCGATATCCGACATGATGCCAAAGCCCAGGGCATAGGGATTGAAACCGCCAAATTGCCCTGAATCATAAGTGGGTTGATAGACGACATTGGTATGGGACGAGAGGAATTCCATGAAGGCACCGTCGGTCAGCCATCCCCGTTCGTGCAGCGTCGTCATGATGCGATAATGGGTATAGGTCGCGGCGCCCTCATTCATCGCCTTGGTCTGGCGCTGGGGATAGAAATATTGGGCGATCAGGCGCACGATCCGCAATATCTCGCGCTGCCAGCTTTCCAGCCGAGGCCCCGTTTTTTCCAGGAAATAGAGGATATTCTCCTGTGGCAGTCCCAGCGCCGCGCGCCGGGCGTCGCTGGGGATCGCATCGGCTCTCGCCCCTGTCGGCACTGTCCGCCACAGATCGTCATAGATGCGATCGCGATAGGCCTGCCGTTCCGCTTCCCGTGCCGCCTCGGCCTTCAGATCCCTCGGCCGGACGCGCGGATAGCGATGCACGCCCTGGTTCATCAGCGCATGGGCGGCATCCAGCACCCGCTCCACCGGCAACTGGCCATAGCGCTCCTCGCACTGCGCGATGTAGCGCTTGGCGAACTCCAGATAGTCGAGGATACCTTCCGCATCAGTCCATTGTTTGAAAACATAATTGTTCTTGAAGAAATGATTATGCCCAAAGGCCGCATGCGCGATGACCAGCGTCTGCATCGTCGCGCTGTTTTCCTGCATCAGATAATTGATGCACGGGTCGGAGTTGATGACCAGCTCATAGGCAAGGCCGCGCAGCCCCTTGCGGTACATCATCTCATTGGTAACGAACTGCTTGCCGAAGGACCAGTGCTTGTAGAAGAGCGGCATGCCGATGGAGGAATAGGCGTCCAGCATCTGCTCCGCGCTGATGATTTCTATCTGGTTGGGATAGATGTCGAGCTTCATTTCCTGGAGCGCGATGGGTTCGACCGTTTCATAGATGCGATTGATAAGCGCGAAATCCCAATCGCTTCCTGAAAACAGAGGGGCAGGTGCCAAAGCGACGGTCATGCCAATGCCACCATCATGAACTCCGCTCCGCCACGCCCTTGCGCTGAAACAGTTCGCGAAACACCGGATAGATTTCGCGCCGGTGATGCACCTTTCGCATCACGAAATTGCGGTTGGCGTCGCTCACAGGCGCATAGGCCTGCCATAGGCCGGTCGTCGTTCCGACCATCTCTATATCGGCGAATTCCTCTCGCCCAACCTCCAGATAGGCGAAATATTGGCTGAAGGGCAGGATCTCCTGCTGCATCAGACTGACCACCCGGCCATTGTCGGATTGCATGGTGTCACCGTCCGACGCCTGCGCCACATAGATGTTCCAGTCATCCGGACGGAAGCGTTCCTGCACCACTTCGATCAGCTTCTCCAGCGCGCTCGACACCAGCGTGCCGCCCGTCACCGTGCTGTAGAAGAAGGTCTGTTCGTCAACCTCCGCCGCCCGGTCGGTATGGTGGATGAACACCACCTCCACATGCTCGTAGCAGCGCGACAGGAACAGATGCAGCAGCGCGAAGAAGCGCTTCGCCAGATCCTTCATATGCTCCGTCATGGAACCGGAAACGTCCATCAGGCAGAACATCACTGCCTGGGCCACGGGCTTTGGCACCGTTTCGAACCGGCGGTAGCGCAGGTCGACAGGGTCGATATAGGCGATCAGGTTGCGGCGCCGGATGATGGTCGATCGTTCCTCGCGCAGCGCTTCCAGACGAACGGCATCGTCGGGCAAGGGAGGATCGCGCGCCTCGATCAGCGCGATCTCCTCCTCGATCCGCGCCAGATCCGCGCCCTTGGGACGACGCAGGGCCAGTCGCCGCGACATGGCCTTCTGCATGGTGCGCGGGACGGACAGGTTGGAAGGGTTGCCGGCCGTCGAATATCCGGCGCGCCGGATACCATCGACCGCACCGCCTATCAGCCGTCTCTTGGCCAGATCGGGCAGTTCCAGATCGTCCAGGAACAGGTCCAGAAACTCCTCCCGGCTGAGCGCGAACTGGAAATCGTCATTCCCATCGCCCTGCCCGGCCTTCGACCCCGAGCCCGCGCCGCCGTCGGGGCGCTTGATCTTGTCCCCCTCCATATAATCACGGTTGCCGGGGAACACCCGTTCGCGGCTTCCCCCCTGCGCCGCGCGATGCAGCGTCGGTTCGTGGATGACATCGCGCTGGATGGAAATCTGGCCTTCCTTGTCCAGATCCTTGATGCTGCGATCCTTCAGGCTGTCGCGCACCGCCTGTTGCACATATGCCCTTGCCCGTCGCAGGAAGCGCTGCCTGTTGACCAGGCTCTTGCCCCCCGGATTCAACCGTCTGTCGACAATGTGCATGGTGCCCTATAGGCCCTCCATCAACCGGCCTGCTTCACGCGGATATACCATTCCACAAGTCGCCGGACCTGTCGTTCCGTATAGCCTCTTTCGATCATGCGCGCGACGAATTCATCGTGCTTTGTCGCGGTTTCGCCGTCCTTTTTCGATCCGAAGCTGATGACCGGCAGCAAGTCCTCGACCTGGCTGAACATCCGCTTCTCAATAACCTCGCGGATCTTCTCATAACTGGTCCAGGAAGGGTTGCGCCCGTCATTGCTGGCCCGCATCCTCAGCGCGAATTTCACGACTTCGTTGCGAAAATCCTTGGGGTTGGCGATGCCGGCGGGCTTTTCGGTCTTGGACAGTTCCTGGTTGATGATCTCCCGATCGAGAAGCTGTCCGGTATCGGGATCCTTGAAATCCAGGTCCTCGATCCACGCGTCCGCATAGGCGACATAGCGGTCGAACAGATTCTGGCCATAGTCATGGTAGGATTCCAGATAAGCCTTCTGGATTTCATTGCCGATGAACTCTGCATAGCGCGGGGCCAGTTCGCCCTTGATGAACTCCAGATAACGGGATTCCACCTCGGTGGGGAACTGTTCCTGCCGGACCATGCCCTCCAGCACATACATGAGGTGCACGGGGTCGGCCGCGATCTCATTGGTATCATGGTTGAAAGTAGCTGACAGCGCCTTGAACGCGAAGCGGGTCGAAATGCCCGACATGCCTTCGTCCACGCCCGCCGCATCGCGATATTCCTGAAGGCTTTTCGCGCGCGGGTCTATTTCCCGCAGCATCTCGCCATCATAGACGCGCATCTTGGAGTAGAGGTTGCTGTTTTCATGCTCACGCAACCGCGTCAGCACGGAAAAGCGCGCCAGCATGTCCAGGGTCCCAGGGGCGCAGGGTGCCTTGTTGAGATCGGATTCCCTCAGCAATTTTTCATAGACGTGCCGTTCTTCTGTCGCCTGCAGGCTATAGGGAACCTTGATGACATAGATGCGGTCGATGAATGCTTCGTTGTTCTTGTTGTTCTTGAAATTCGCCCATTCCGATTCATTGGAATGGGCCATGATGATGCCGGTATAGGGAATGGCGCCGATATTTTCCGTACCGATATAATTGCCCTCCTGCGTTGCGGTCAGCAACGGATGGAGCATCTTGATCGGCGCCTTGAACATCTCGACAAATTCGAGCATTCCCTGGTTCGCGCGGTTGAGGCCGCCCGAGTAGCTGTAGGCGTCCGGATCGTTCTGCGAGAGCATCTCCAGCTTGCGGATGTCGACCTTTCCGACCAGCGAGCTGATGTCCTGGTTGTTCTCGTCCCCCGGCTCGGTCTTTGCGATGGCGACCTGCCGCATGCGCGAGGGCATCATGCGCACGACCCTGAACTGGGAAATGTCGCCACCGAACTCGTCGAGCCGCTTACGGCACCAGGGGCTGATCATGCCGGTCAGCCGCCGCCGGGGGATCGCGTAATTTTCTTCGATGAAGTCGCCATGCGTTTCCGCATCGAACAGCGCGAGGGGACTTTCGAAGATCGGGCTGATCTCCTCTCCCGCCTTCAGCACATAGATGGGATGAACCTCCATCAAGGCCTTCAGCCGCTCCGCCAGCGACGACTTGCCACCGCCCACCGGGCCAAGCAGGTAGAGTATCTGCTTGCGCTCTTCCAATCCCTGGCTGGCATGGCGCAGGAAGCTGACGATATGTTCGATCGTCCCCTCCATGCCGTAGAAGTTCCTGAAGCTCGCATAGCGCCGGATCGTCCGGTTCATGAAGATACGGCCCAGCCGTTGATCGCGTGAAGTGTCGATGATCTCCGGCTCACCGATCGCCGCGAGCAATCGTTCGGGCGCCGATGCATGCATCAGTGGATCATTGCGACATCCCAGCAGATAATCTTCGATGGACATTTCGGCCTGACGCCGATCATCGAACTTCCGCGTGAAGCTGGAAAACAGCTCATTCTTTGTCACTGGCGACTCCCGCTAAAGTAGCCATGGAATGTATATAGACCCTTATGGCCTGTAAAAACAGTGCAATACCATGCGCGCAGAGTAAAAAATTCGAATCTGTCCAATCTTTAATCCGCGCCTGTTGCGAGGAATTACGCAATGCTTGCCCGGCCGTGCAAAAACATTGCCGGCAACGATAAAGGCATTAATTTACGACCGACAAATATTGCCGCGCCGCTGTCATGCAGCATCTTCAAATCAGCGCGACGTTCCCCCGCCGCGATCCAATGCATAGTGTCACTTGAGGCCCGGAGAGGGAAGAGGGCAAAGAAGATAATCTCGCCAGAGCCGATTTGGTTCCGTTGCGTAACATGCTGCGCCGCCGGCGGAGGATTCACCCCCCGCCCCGAGAACTGATGATCTCAAGCTCTCATATCGATCGTCGCGATCAGCCCGCCGTCCGACGCATTGGCCAGACGGACCGACGCTTCAAAACTGAGCGCCAGCGATCGAGCGATGGTCAGGCCGATGCCCGTTCCGTGCCGTCCGCCCGGCTGTCCCGCCACGCCGCGCGTGAAGGGTTCGAACATCTGGTCCAGTTGATCGGGCGGGATGCCCGGACCGTGATCGCGCACCTCGATGAGCACGCGCCCGCCCTGTCTTGAGCAGCTGACGTCCGCGCTGCCGCCATATTTCACCGCATTGTTCACCAGATTGCTGATGCAGCGCGTGAGGGCATTGGGCTTGACCCGGACAGTGCCGCCGCATCCCGACAGGAACCGCACGGGTGATCCCAGATCCTGCGCATCCTCCGCCATGCTGGTGAGCAGCGAATCGATGTCGATCACCGACCAGTCTTCATGGGCTTCGGTGCTGGCCGCCAGATCCAGCCCTTCGCGGACCAGCGTCATCATCGCCTGGTGGTCCTGCAACAGCCGCCCACGCAGTTCCTCGTTTTCGACCAATTCCAGCCGCAAGCGCAGGCGGGTGAGAGGGGTCTGGAGATCATGGCTGATCGCCGCCAGCAACTGCGTCCGCTCCGCAAAACCCGCCCTTACCCGGCGCTGCATCAGATTGAAGGTGGACAGCGCAGCCCGCACCTCTTCCGGGCCCCGCTCCGGGATTTCCTCCGGATCGACGGATACCGAAAAGGCTTCCGCCGCCTGCTCCAGCCTACGCAGCGGCTTGGCGACGAAACGAGCCACGATGATGGCCAGTCCGGCCGAGGACATCAGGATCAGCAGCAGATAGATCGGCCTGGCAAGATTGCTCGACGGCTTCACGAGGCGGGGCAGGTAGAGCGCGAGCGAACGCCGCTCGCCCGTCCTGTCGGTAAAGCGGACGACCCAGCAATCGGGGCGCGGCGCGTCGATCAGCCCGGCCGCCCGATTGTTCGGATCGACCTTGCTTGCTGGAAAACAGAGACCGATGGGAACCTGGCCTGCTTCGGGGTTGGACTGCGGCCCGAAGCGCGCCTCCAGAGCGTCTGCCAGCGTCGGGTCGGGATCGGTCAGAGCCACGCCCTCCGGCGCGGTCCGTGCGCCCATGATCTGCTGGTCTTTCAACATCGCCTCTATCTTCACCGGGTCGTGGCTCAGCCGCTGCGCGATGTCCGCCGCGCTTGCCACCACGCGCTGGAGACGCCAGCGTTCGAAGTCGAGATGCCGGGCCTGCTCCGCGACCAGCAGGGCCAGCACGGCGGCCACCGTCATGCCGACGGTCAGCAGCAGGAATATCTGGCCGACCAGCGACCGGAAGAAATTGCGCGCCCGCGCCACGACAGAGACCATCATGTGCCGATCAGCCAGTCATCATTCATAGGTCACCGTGCTGGCCAGCACATAGCCCTCCCCCCGCACCGTCAGGATCAGCCCGTCGCCGCCTGGACTGTCCGCCAGTTTCTGCCGCAGCCGGCTGACCTGCAGGTCGATGGACCGATCGAACGCTGCCGTGGCCCGCCGTTCGGGAACGAGCGCCTCGCGTGAGAGCACCACATTGGGGTCGTCGATAAAGCGGGACAGCAGCCGAAATTCCGCAGAGGACAGCATGATCAACCGATCGTCGCTGGCGATCAGCCGTCGCTGGAAGAGGTCCAGCCGCCACGATCCGAAGCGCGCAATCCGCGCGGTCTTCAGCCGCGCCGACTCCTCGTTCCGTGACCGGCGCAGCAGGTTGCGCACCCGCACCAGCAATTCCCGCGGCTCGAACGGCTTCGTCAGATAATCGTCCGCGCCCAGTTCCAGCCCCAGCACCCGGTCGATGGCGCTGCCCCGCGCCGTCACCATGATGATCTGGACACCGCTGCCCTGCGCCCGCAGGTCGCGGCACAGCGACAGTCCGTCGCCGTCAGGAAGGTTGAGGTCGAGCACGATGAGGTCGGCTTCATGTTCCGCCATCATCGCCCGCAATTCGCCAAGGCTGCCGGCCGCCAGAACCTCATAATGCTCCTGGGCGAGCTGGCCGACGATCAGACCCCTGATATCTTCGTCATCGTCGACGACGATCACGCGGAATGGGCGGGATGGCGGCATGTCGGGCATTGTCTCCTTCTAGTGGCGTTGACGCTGCGAGTCTGCGCTCGCCGCTGCGGTCGTTACATATCGATACAATCCGCTACAAAATGATCCAGCCGGATGAAAAGTCGCTCTACAATGCGACGCGCCTTGGATGGATTAGGGGGAGGTCGGCGCCGTTGACCGGAGCCGACCTTCGCCCGGCGCGCCCTTCCCTCCCCCTGCGCCGGGCGAAGTCCCCTCCTTCCGCTGTGGAACCGCCTGTCGACCATGCTCAGCCGCCTCTCCGTCCTTCGGATCGCACCCGTGGCGTTCTGCATCCTGATCACCGGCTGCGGACATAAGGAAGCGTCGAAAAAGCCGCCTCTGGAGGTGGGAGTGGTGACGCTGGCGACGCAGGAGGTCACGGTATCGACCGAACTGCCGGGACGCACTGCATCCACCATGATGTCGGAGGTTCGGCCGCAGGTCGCCGGCGTCATCCAGAAGCGCCTGTTTACTGAAGGGTCGATCGTGAAGGCGGGGCAGCCGCTCTACCAGATCGATCCCTCGCTCTACCGCGCGTCACGCGACGAGGCGCAGGCCACATTGGCCAGTGCGCAGGCGACCGCCGCCGCAGCGCAGGCGAAGGCCAGCCGCTACCGTACGCTGGGTCAGAGCGAGGCAGTGAGTGCGCAGGACCGCGATGACGTCATCGCCACGGCCCGCCAGGCCGCCGCTGCCGTGCAGCAGGCGCGCGCCACGCTCCAGACCGCCGGCATCAACCTCAATTTCACGCAGGTCAGGGCACCCATCGACGGACGGATCGGCCGGTCCGCCGTCACGCCCGGTGCGTTGGTGACGGCCAGCCAGGCAACACCCCTGGCCGTCATCCAGCAACTCGACCCGATCTTCGTCGACGTGACCCAGTCCAGCGCCAAACTGCTCCAGCTGCGCCGCGCGCTCGCGGCGGGCAAGGCGTTGCCCGCCAGCGCGACCATCCGGCTGAAGCTGGACGACGGTACCGATTATCCGCTGGAAGGCCGCATCGAATTCGCCGAACCGATCGTCGATCCGGACAGCGGCACCGTCACGCTGCGCGCCCGTTTCCCCAACCCGGACGGCCTGCTGCTGCCCGGCATGTTCGTGCGCGTGGTCGCGCCGCAATCGGTGGTGCCGAACGCGATCCTCGTGCCCCAGCAGGGAATCAGCCGCGATCCGAAGGGCAATGCCACCGCGCTGGTCGTGGGCAGGGGAAACAAGGTCGAACGGCGCATCGTCACCGCCGCGCAGGCCGTCGGCGACAAATGGCTGATCACCGACGGTTTGCGTAAAGGCGACAGGCTGATCGTCGAAGGCACGGACAAGGTGAATCCCGGCGACGCGGTGAAGGCCGTCCCGATCGACCGGGCCGCGAAATAAAGGAGCGGAACCTTGCTCAGCCGCTTCTTCATCGAACGTCCGATATTCGCCTGGGTCATCGCCATCGGCATCATGATGGCCGGCCTGGGCGCCATGCTGACATTGCCGATCGCGCAATATCCGGACATTGCGCCGCCGTCCGTCAACATCAGCGCCAACTATCCCGGCGCCTCGGCCCAGACCGTGGAGACCAGCGTCACGCAGGTCATCGAGCAGCAGCTCACCGGGATCGACGGCCTCATGTACTTCTCATCTTCGTCGACGGCCAACGGTCAGGCGCGGATCACCGTCACCTTCAACAAGGGCACCGATCCCGACACCGCGCAGGTACAGGTGCAGAACAAGGTGCAGCAGGCGCTGAGCCGGCTGCCCAACGCCGTGCAGCAGCAGGGCCTGACCGTTACCAAGTCGCAGAACGACTTCCTGATGGTGGTCGGCCTGTACGACCGCACCGATACGGCATCGCAGGCTGATATTGCCGATTACCTGGTCAATAATTTCCAGGATCCGATCGCCCGTATCGATGGCGTGGGTTCGTCGCAGATCTTCGGATCGCAATATGCGATGCGCATCTGGCTGGACCCCTATAAGCTCGCCACCGTCAAGCTGATGCCGTCCGACGTGCAAAGCGCCATCGCCAGCCAGAATGTCGAAGTGTCGGCCGGACAGATCGGTGCCGACCCGGCGCCGGAGGGGCAGCAGCTCAACGCCACCGTCACGGCTCGCGCCCGCCTGCAGACGCCCGAACAGTTCCGCAACATCATCGTCAAGACGCAGAGCGACGGTTCCGTCGTCCGCCTGTCCGATGTGGCGCGGGTCGAACTGGGCAATGAAAGCTACACCTCCCTGGCCCGCCTCAACGGGCATCCGGCCTCCGGCATGGCATTGCAGCTTGCCCCCGGCGCCGACGCGCTCAAGACCGCCGAGCTGGTCAAGGCCAAGGTGGACGAACTGTCGAACAATCTGCCGCACGGCTACGCCGTCGTCTACCCGCGCGACACCACCCCCTTCATCAAGCTGTCGGTCGAGGAGGTGGTCCAGACCCTGATCGAGGCGGTCGGGCTGGTCGTCGTCGTGATGTTCCTGTTCCTGCAAAGCTGGCGCGCGACGCTGGTGCCCGCCGTCGCCGTTCCGGTGGTGCTGCTGGGTACGTTCGGCGTGCTGGCACTGTTCGGCTATTCCATCAACACGCTGACGCTCTTCGGCATGGTGCTGGCCATCGGCCTGCTGGTCGACGACGCCATTGTCGTGGTGGAAAATGTCGAACGCATCATGGAGGAGGAAGGGCTTTCCCCACGGGACGCCACCATCAAGTCGATGGGCGAGATCGGCAACGCCCTGGTGGGCATCGCGCTGGTCCTCTCCGCCGTGCTGCTGCCCATGGCCTTTTTCGGCGGGTCGACCGGCGTCATCTATCGCCAGTTCTCCATCACCATCGTCTCTTCGATGCTGCTTTCGGTGCTGGTCGCGCTGATCCTGTCTCCCGCTCTCTGCGCCACCATCCTGAAGCCGATTTCGCACGAGCATCGCGATCATGGCTGGACCGGCAAGTTCAACCGCTGGTTCAGCCGCGTCACCAACGGCTACATGACGCGCCTCCACGGCTTCATCGGCCGCCGGAAATGGTTCTGGATCGGCTATGCGGTCATTCTCGTTCTGCTCTGGCTGCTGTTCGTTCGCCTGCCGACCAGCTTCCTGCCCGTGGAGGATCAAGGCCAGGTGATGGTCCAGATCACCTTGCCCGCCGGTGCAAAATCCTCCCGCACGGCCGCAGCGGTGGAGCGCGTCCAGAATTATTTCCTGACCGATGAAAAGGACAATGTCGCCTTCGCCTTCATCGCCCAGGGCTTCAGTTTCGCCGGTCAGGGCGAGAACACCGCCCAGGGCTTCATCAATCTCGCCCCATGGGACGAGCGCAAGGGGTCGGCGAACAGCGCGACGATGATCGCCAACCGCGCCACCAGGCAATTGGCCGCGATCCGCGATGCGAAGGCGCTGGCCATGACCCCGCCGCCCATTCGCGGCCTGGGGCAATCCAACGGCTTCACCTTCGAACTGCTGAACACCGGCGGCCTCAGCCGTGACCGTTTCCTCGCGCTGCGCAACCAGCTTATGAAGGCAGCGGCGAGTGATCCCAAGCTGGCGGGCGTACGTGCCGCCACGCTGGAGGATACGCCGCAGCTCAAGGTCGACATCGACTCTGAAAAGCTCGCTGTGCTGGGCCTGACGCAAAGCAGCGTCGACAATGTCCTGAGCGCCGCCTGGGGCAGCACCTACATCAACGATTTCGTCGACCGCGGCAGGGTGAAGCGCGTCTACATGCAGGCTGATGCACCCTATCGCGCGCTGCCGACGGACCTCGACAACTGGCAGGTGCGGTCCAGCACGACCGGTGAAATGGTGCCCTTCTCGGCCTTTGCCACCACCCACTGGACAATGGGCCCGACGACCGTGTCGCGCTATAACGGTCAGTCATCCTATGAAATCCAGGGGCAGGCTGCGCCCGGCGCCAGTTCGGGCGAGGCGATGGACGAGATGGTGAAGCTGCAAAAGCAGCTCCCTGCGGGCACCAGCTACGCCTGGAGCGGCCTCTCCTATCAGGAACAGCTTTCAGGTGGACAGGCGCCGTTGCTCTATGGCCTGTCTGTGCTGGTCGTTTTCCTCTGCCTCGCCGCACTGTATGAAAGCTGGTCGATTCCTCTCGCGGTGCTGCTGGTCATTCCGCTCGGCCTGATCGGCGCCGCGCTGGCGGTGACGCTGCGCGGTCTGGAAAACAATATCTACTTCCAGGTCGGCCTGCTCACAACCATGGGGCTGGCGGCGAAGAATGCGATCCTGATCGTCGAATTTGCAGAGCTCGCCTATCTGCAGGGCAAGGACGCCATGTCCGCCGCGCTGGAGGCCGCGCGCCTGCGCTTCCGTCCGATCCTGATGACATCGCTCGCCTTCATCGCGGGCGTCATCCCGCTGGCCACCGCCACCGGCGCCGGCGCACAGAGCCGCATCGCCATCGGGACCGCCGTGGTCGGCGGCATGCTGACCGCGACCGTCCTCGCCATCTTCTACGTTCCCCTCTTCTTCCTGACGATCATGCGCATCTTCAGCCGCAAGGATCCGCCGCAACCCGCCGCTCCCGCTGCGGAGGTTCCGGCATGAAACGCACGCTCTTGACCCTGACTTCGGCTGCTGCGCTGTCGGCCTGCAACATGGCGCCGACCTATGTTCGGCCCTCGCCCCCGATTCCCGCCACCTTCCCGGCTGACGCCGCCTATCCGTCGGCGACCGCCACGGAAAGGCCGGGCCTGCCGTGGACAGCATTGATCAGCGATCCACGCCTCAAGGCGGTGATAGAGCGCGCGCTTGCCAATAACCGGGACCTGCGCGCCGCGCTCGCCAATGTGGAGGCCGCCCGCGCCCAATATCGGGTCCAGCGCGCCGCCCGGCTCCCCACCGTCACCGGCGAGGCCGCTTCCAGCTTCGCCCGCCGCAACGACGACCGCCAGAACAGCTACAGCGCCGATATTGGCTTCAGTGCGTTCGAGATAGACCTGTTCGGCCGGGTGAAGAACCTGAGCCGCGCAGCACTCGAATCCTACCTCGCGACGGAGGAAGGCGCGCGCGCGACCCGCATCACGCTGATCGCGGAAACCGCCACGGCCTACGCCACCTTGGCCGCTGACCAGGAACTGCTGTCGCTGTCCCGCCGGACCCTGGCCAGCGCCGAACAAACACTGGCCCTTACCCGTTCGCTGAATGGTGCGGGGCTGACCGGCAAGCTGGACGTGCATCAGGCCGAAACCACGGTGGAACAGGCACGCAGCGATATTGCCGCCAATGTGACGCAGGTGGCGCAGGACCGGAACGCGCTCGACCTGCTGGCGGGCGCACCGGTCGAGGACGACCTGCTCCCCCAGTCGCTCGAAACGCTCACCGACGGCATCGCGAAGACGCCGGCAGGCCTCTCCTCCGACGTGCTGCTCCAGCGTCCCGACGTGCTGCAGGCCGAACATCAGCTGAAGGCCGCCAATGCCAACATCGGCGCGGCGCGTGCCGCCATGTTCCCGAAAATCAGCCTCACGGCCGCCATTGGCGTTGCGAGTTCGGCCCTCTCCTCCCTCTTCACCGGCGGCGGTTTCGCCTGGTCCGCCGCGCCTTCGGCCAGCATGCCGATCTTCGGCGGCGGCGCGCGCGGCAATCTCGACTACAGCAAGGCTCAACGCGACCTGTATCTGGCCCAATATGAAAAGGCGATCCAGACGGCATTCCAGGAAGTGTCCGATGCGCTCGCGCGGGAGGGTACGATCGACGAGCAGCAGGCTGCACAGCAACGTCTGGTCCTCGCCAGCCAGCGCAGCTATGCGCTGGCCGAGGAACGCTATCGCGCGGGCATAGATACTTTCCTCAACAGCCTGACCAGCCAGCGGAGCCTCTACAATGCGCAACAAGGCGCGATCGCGACCAATCTGACGCTGATCGCGAACCGCATCCTGCTCTATCGGGTCATCGGGGCGGATTTCAGGGAAGAATGATACTGCTGCCGGCTCCCTTCGCTCGCGAAAGGCGCCGGCATGTCCTACCCTTTCAGCCTCAGCGGCAGTCCGGCCGCCATCAATATGACCTCATCGCACAGGGTCGCCATCTGCTGGTTCAGCCATCCTGACTCATCGCGAAACCGACGGGCCAGAACATTGTCCGGCACGATCCCCAAACCCACCTCATTGCTCACCAGAACGACAGGGAGGGGACAGGCCGCAATCGCCTCGGCCAGCGTAGCCCGCGCCTTCGCCACATCCGCTTGCGCCAGCATCAGATTCGTAAGCCAGAGCGTCAAGCAATCCACCATCACGGCGTCGGCCCGCAGCGCCGCTTCCGACAGGGCGGAGGGCAGATCCATCGGCGCATCGATCGTCCGCCAGCGGCTTCCACGTTCGCTTCGATGGCGGGCGATGCGCTCCTCCATCTCCGGATCAAAGGCCTGCGCCGTCGCGACATAGGCGAGATCGCCACTAGCAACAGCCTCGCATCGCTCCTGCGCAAAGCGGCTCTTGCCGGATCGACATCCGCCCAGCACCAGCATCCGCTTCATCCAACACTCTCCCATATCGCGGCCAGGACCCACAGCAGCAGGCAAGCGCGCAAGTAGATGCCGAGCGCCGTCCTCATGCTGTGGACGTCCGCCTCTCCGCCCGTCCCTATCCACGGCTTGTCGTGCAGAACGCCCTCATATTTGACTGGCCCCGCCAGCCGTATGCCGAGCACACCGGCCATCGCCGCCTCCGGCCATCCGGCATTGGGCGAGGCATGCCTCCGTCGATCCCGCCGCAGCACGGCCCATCCACCACCGCCAGCGATGCACAGGATGACGCCCGAAAGCCGTGCCGGCACCCAGTTCAACAGATCATCGAAACGGGCCGCAGCCCAGCCGAAATTGGTGAAGGGCGCTTCCTTGTGCCCGATCATGCTGTCGGCCGTATTGACCGCCTTATAAGCCCATATTCCCGGCAGCCCGAGCAGCAACAGCCAGAAAAGCGGCGCCACGACGCCGTCGCAGAAGCTCTCCGCCAGGCTCTCTATGCCGGCCCGCGCCACACCGGCTTCATCCAGCGCAGCGGTGTCACGCCCCACGATCCGGGCCACGGCCCGTCGCGCGGCATCCAGCTCGCCTCTTTCCAAAGCGCGGACAACGGGCAGCACATGGACATAAAGGCTGTTCTGCGCCAGCGCCGGCCAGGCCGCGAGCGCCAGCCCCAGCCAGGCCCAGGGGCCGCCCCAGCGGCGGATCGTCCATTCCAGCGCCAGACCCATGCCTCCTCCCGCGCCGAGCAACAGCAAGAGGAGGGCAAGTCCCGTCCAGCGACGTAGGCGGCCGTTCAACCGACCCTGGTTCCATCGCCGCTCCACAGTGCCGATGATCCGGGCAAAGCCGCCCACCGGATGGCCGATCCGCGCATGAAGCCAGCCTGGCCAGCCCAGTCCCGCATCCATCATCAGCGCCGTCACGGCCACCGGCTCAAACATCGGCCAAAGCCTGGTCCAGTCGGGCAAGGGCAGCTGCATCGGCGGGGAGGCCGAGCCGCAGCCAGCGCCTGTCCTCATCGAAGGGGCGTGTCAGGATTGATCGGCGTGCCAGCCCGTCGAACAGGGCCAGGCCGTCATCCACTTCCACCAATCGGAACAACGGGCATCCGCCGCGCCCCTTCAATCCATGCCGCGCCAGCACGCTGTTCAGCTTCGCCGCCTGCTCCTCCAGGGTCACGACCGTCTCGTCGATCCAGTTCCGGTCCCGATAGGCCGCGGTACCAAAGGCGATCGCCGCCGCGGAAACGGGCCATTCTCCCATCATCCGGCGCACCTGCGCGACAACCGCCCGCGGTCCGAGCAGAAAGCCCAGCCTCACCCCGGCCAGCCCGAAGAACTTGCCGAAGGACCGCAACAGGATCAGCCGCCGCTCGTCCCCCACCATGCCCGCCAGGCTGCATGCCGGCACCGCGTCCGCATAGGCCTCGTCAACGATCAGCCATCCTCCGGCATTTTCCAGCCGGTCCAGCCATTGCAGCAGGCGGGCCGGCGGCAGGATGCAGCCATCAGGGTTGTTGGGATTGGCCAGCAGCAGCGCCATAGCTTCGCGGGGCGGCTCCTCCCCTGCGCGCATGGGGGCGCCCTGGGCGAAAATCTCCCCATGGGTGCGATAGCTGGGCACCAGCCAGCGGCCGGGCATGTCCAGCATCCGTCCGACCAGCCGCAATCCCGCCTCGCTGCCCGGCAGGGTGCAAAGATGGTCGGGATGAACCCCGAAGCAGGCCGCCGCCATTGCCTCCATCGCCGCCAGATCATGCGGATCAGGCAAATGCCGCCAGTCGACGGCCAGATGATCGCCCCCCGGCCATGTGAACGGGCTGATCCCGGTCGAAAGGTCGATCCAGTCATCGCCGCCATAAAGGGCGCGCGCGTCGGCCAGGCGGCCGCCGTGGGATGTGAAGGCGCTCATCGCGCCGACACCATCGCCAGCAACAGCGCGCTTTCCAGCAATTCGATGCCCGCGCCATGCCCGTCACCTGAAATGCCGCCGATCCGGGACCGCAACCATAGTCCCCAGAGCGGAATCAATGGGATCGCCGCCAAAAGGGCGGGTTCCCGAAGACACGCCACCAACGCCAGCATCGACCAGAGGACACACGGTTCCGGCCGCCAGCCTGCGCGAAAGCGGCTCGCCAGCCCTTCGTGAAGCGGCGGCAACCAGCGCGTCCAGAATAACGGTCCGATACGCGCCACCATCGCCACGACAGCGAGCATCCAAAGTGGAAAGCTCTCCAACCACGACCGCAACAGCACCAGCTTGGCCAGCAGTTGCAGACCGATGGCGACCGCGCCGAAGCTGCCGATATGCGGATCGGCCAGCACGGCGGACAGGCGCGTCCGGTCGCCATGCGCTGCCCCTGCCGCATCTGCTATATCGCCCAGTCCGTCGAGATGCAGCGCGCCGGTCACCGCGACCCAGGCCACCAGTCCGGAAAGAGCGCCCACCCATGGATCGATCCGCATCCCCAGCCCGGCGCCGCCCGCCACGATCAGGCCGACCGCCATGCCGGTTGCCGGCAACCAGCGGATCGCGGCCGCGAAATCATGCTCATCCACATTCAGGGCGGGCAATGGCAGGCGCGTCATCAATTGCATGGCCAGGACCAGCCGCTTCATGTGATCAGGCCCATAATCTGTGCCGACCGGCTCTCCGGCCAAACCCGCAGGCTCAAAATCGCGCCATAGGGCAGATCCACCGCCCATCCCTGTCTCACGTCAAAGCCGCACAGCACGGCCAGCGCCGCCCGCATCGCCCCGGCATGGCAAACCACCAGCGCCGGCTCACCAGATGCGCTCAGCGCCTCGCCGATCCGGGTGCAGAGGCCAGTCCAGCTTTCCCCACCCGGCGGCGGAAATCGATCCGGATCATCCCAAAATCGCGCCAGGTCGTCCGCCGGAAGGCTCGTCGGGTCCGTCCCCTCCCAATCCCCGAAATTCAACTCCCGCCAGCGCGCATCCACCCGGTGTTCGATTCCGCGCTCCGCCGCGATGACGGCGCCCGGCACTCGCGCTCTGGCGAGGTCCGATGTCACCAGCCGGGCGAAATCCAGCCCCCGCGCCCGCTCGACGCAGAGGGCGATGCCCTCCGTTTCCGGCGGTGCGTCCAGATGACCGAGCAGACGCCCGGCAAGCTGCGGCGCGCCATGCCGCATCAGATGGAGGGAAAAGGCGCTCACAGGGCGCTGGCCACCGCAGCTTCGGCAAAGCTCGCCATGTCCCGATGCGCGGCAAGGGCGGAGCGGACGATCTGCGCCGCGACCGCCGCACCGCTTCCCTCGCCCAACCGCATGTCGAGCCGCAGAAAAGGTTCCAAGGCCAGCGCAGCCAGGAGTCGCTGATGCCCTGTCTCCGCCGACAGATGGGCCGCCAGGCAGTGGCCGGTGATCGCCGGATTATCCTTCGCCAGCGGCGCGACCGCCGCGCAACCGATAAACCCGTCCAGCATCACGGGAACGCGCCGCATTCGCGCCGCCAACACCGCTCCGGCCAGCGCCGCGATCTCTCGCCCGCCCAGTCGCCGCAGGGTTTCGAACGCATTGATGCACTGCCCTCCATGCACGGCGAGTGCCCGCTCCACCGCATCGGCCTTGCGTATCAATCCCTCGCCGTCCACGCCCGTGCCGCGCCCGATCCAATGACCCGCCGGACCGCCGAATGCCTGGGCGCAGAGCGCCGCGGCCGGCGTGCTGTTGGCAATGCCCATTTCGCCCAGCAGCAGCAGGTCCAGCCCCGCTTCCACCACCGCCGCGCCCGCATTGATCGCGGCCAGGCAATCGGCCTCGCTCATGGCGGCCTCGACACAGATGTCGCCCGTAGGCCTGTCCAGATCGATCGCGACCACGGCGAGATCCGCCCCACAGGCCTGGGCCAGCGCATTGATCGCCGCTCCGCCATGACGGAAATTCGCCACCATCTGCGCGGTCACCTCGGCGGGATAGGCGCTGACCCCCCGCGCGGCCACGCCATGATTGCCCGCGAAGATCGCGGCGCGGAGGCGCTCCGCCACAGGCCGCTCCCGGCCCTGCCAGCCAGCCATGAACAGGGCGATTTCCTCCAGTCGCCCCAAGGAACCGGCGGGCTTCGTCAATATGGCCTGCCGCGCCGCTGCGGCATCGATGAACTCTGCATCCGGAGCCGGCAAATCCTTCAGCGCCGCGGCGAAGGCCATGCTGTCGCTGAACCGGATCATGAGCAGACAAAGCCTTCGGGCGGCGTCCGGACGATGAAATGCCCCTTAACGCCCTGCGGCCAGTCGGCATAGCGCACCACGCCCTCTTCGCTTTCGGCATGGCGCACGGCATAATCGAGGATCGCGCGCGCGGCGTCCTCATCCGGAGTGAAATCGCCCAGCACATAGCCGACCTTGCCGGTCCCGCGCACATGCACCGCGCAATGGCGCTGACAGGCGAAGAGGCAGGGCATGTCCTGCACGGCGATGCCCGCATAGGCGGGATCGCCGTCGCGTATCTTCTGCATCGCCTGCGCCAGCAAGGCGCCGCCCCGCCGCCCCGCCGCATCCTCCCGTTGTTCCGCCGAAAGGCGGCAGGTCGAACAAACGACCACCGAAGCCCCAGGCCCCACAGGCCGCAACATCAGCGATGTCCCCGCAAAAAAGTCATATCATATCCTCCAGCCCCGACGGCATATGCCCTGTCGGGAACCGCGCGGGAGAGGACTGGCCGGCATCGGGCAGGCGACAGAACTCCCCTGCACGGCCGCGCCGGCAAGGCGATGACTGTCGCTCGGCGAGGATATCCCCGTTCGTCCGGCACACCCTGTCCGGCCGAAGAACGACCGCGTCAGGCAGGTCTCCTGGCTCACGGGTCGACGCTTTCCGGCCGCCTTCTCGAAACCTTTGGTTCCAATGGCGCGATGGCTGGATCGCTCGCCGCTTACAGTTGCAGGGGCAGCGCGGGCGTTCCACCCAACTTCCCTTTTCATCCCCTGACGGGGAACCTGTCGCACTGGCGCTGATAAGACTGCATTCGCCCGATCGCAAGATCGTAAAAGGCGAAGAATTCACCGACCCGCAGCGGTGCGCCGATTTGCGATGGTTACACTTCTCTTCACTCGCCCGAACTGCTATCATCGCCCGTAATAAGGGAGAGGAACCATGGCGATTCTGACGCGATGGATGGATTGGTTCTGTCAGTTGTTCGCATGCACCGCTGAAAATGAAATGCGGGTCAACGGCCTGATTGCACATGTTTCTTCCGACAGCGACGACCGTTAACATCCCATAGCGGACGCGGGCTGTCGCATTCGTCGCCGTGGATGGAACGGCGAGTCTCCTTCGCGTGTATTATGGCCATGTTGGCCAATGATTTCGGTACCACGCTCGTCCGCCTTTTGCTCGCAACCCTGCTGGGCCTTGCGCTGGGATTTGAGCGGGAACGTCACGGTCATGATGCGGGCCTGCGTACCCATGGACTGGTGTCGCTGAGTTCGGCGATGCTGACTTTGTCAGCACTGGAACTGGCGGAAGCCCATCAGGACAGCGATCCGATCCGCGTCGTTCAGGGTCTTGCCCAGGCAATCGGCTTCATTGCAGGTGGCCTCATCTTCGTGCGCGGCGGCGATGTGCGCAACATGACGACGGCCGCCAGCCTGTGGATGGCGGCAGCCGTCGGGATCACGGCAGGAGCCGGCCAATATGTGCTCGTGCTTGCAGGATCGCTGATCGCGCTGGTCCTGCTGTCCCTGCTCCTCCTGATCGAAAAGCGCATGGGTCGGCGCGAGAAGAAGGCGGACGACCCGGAAAGCGGTTCCGTCACCATGCCCAATCGTCGGGGGTCGACGGTCCCCAAGCGTGACGGCTGAAGGGGCCCATCGCATCGCCGCCTTCAGCGACACCTCCGTTGCGCGCATGGTCGCGATAGGAGAAGAGGCGAGCGACGCGGGCGGAAACCCTTGTTGCGATTCGCGCCATGATATGGTGCAGGGTTCGCTCCCGAACCGCTTGAGGAAAGAGCAATGAGCAAGGATATCATCATCGCCGGCTATGCCCGCACCCCGATGGGTGGCTTTCAGGGCGCGCTCTCCGGCGTTTCCGCGCCGGAACTGGGCGCCGTGGCGGTAAAGGCGGCGGTCGAGCGTTCGGGTGCCGCGCCGGAAGCCATTGACCGCATCTATATGGGCTGCGTCCTGCCCGCCGCGCTTGGGCAGGCGCCCGCCAGACAGGCGGCGCTTGGCGCAGGTCTCCCACAGTCCGTCGAAGCGACCACCGTCAACAAGATGTGCGGTTCCGGCATGCAGGCGGCGATCATGGCCGCAGAAGCGCTGAGCGCGGGAACCGTCGATATCGTCATTGCGGGCGGCATGGAGAGCATGACCAATGCACCCTATGCCCTGCCCAAGCATCGCTCCGGCGCGCGCATCGGCCATGACCGGATCATCGACACGATGATGATGGACGGGCTGGAGGACGCCTATGACCGCGGCAAGCCCATGGGCGCCTTTGCCGAGGATACGGCCCGCGACTATCAGTTCACGCGCGCGGAGATGGACGCCTATGCGGTTGAGAGCCTCGCTCGCGCCAACGCCGCGATCGCCAGCGGGGCCTTCGCTGGGGAGGTTGTTCCGGTGACGGTCCGGACGCGTGGCGGCGAGGTCCAGGTCGACAAGGACGAGCAGCCCGGCAATGCCAGGCCCGAGAAGATTCCTTCCCTGAAGCCTGCCTTTGCCAAGGACGGCGCGATCACGGCGGCGTCCTCCGCCTCCATCTCGGATGGCGCGGCCGCGCTGGTGCTGACCCGTTCCGACGTCGCGGAGAAGCTGGGCCTCGCAAGAGAAGCGCGCATCGTCGCCACCGCAGCCCATGCCCATGCTCCCGCGCTGTTCACGACGGCCCCGGTCTTCGCGATCCGCAAGGTGCTGGATAAGGCTGGCTGGTCCTCTGGTGAGGTCGACCTCTACGAAGTCAACGAGGCATTCGCCGCCGTCGCGATGATCGCGATGCGCGACCTCGACATCCCGCACGACCGCATCAACGTCAATGGCGGCGCCACCGCGCTGGGGCATCCCATCGGTGCCAGCGGCGCGCGGATCATTGCCACGCTGGTGGCGGCCTTGAAGGCGAGAGGCCTGAAAAAGGGCGTGGCGGCGCTCTGCATCGGTGGCGGCGAAGCGACCGCCATTGCCCTCGAAATACTGTAGGCGAGAGGGAAGGAAATATTAAAGGATCGGCCCCGTCCACCCGGACGGTATCTTTTCCAACCCATGTCTCTTTGGTTCTGAATGCTTCCATGGCGCAACACGCCGCCATGGAACGTCCTGCGCGCAACTGAAATTCTCTCTTCAGTCGGTGACCAGAGCCATGGAGCAAGTCGATGCTCGAACATATTCCCGCCTGGATGGGCAGGAACTTCGCCAATGTCCGCGCAGGCCATGAAAGGCTGATCATCGTCAGGACCGGATTGCAAGAAACGGCGCCGATGATTCCCTTGTCCAGCCCGGTTTTCGCTGCCAGGGCAGGCTGAGCGTCGTCTCCCATCCTACCCGTCCGGGCTCAGAGCGATCCGCACAAGGGCGCGCAGCGTCGGAGCCTCGTCCGCCCCGCGCCATGCCAGGCCCGTTTCCAACACAGGCGCCTCGTCCGCCAACGGCAGGTAGCGAACGCCCGTTCGCGCCAGATTGCGGAGCGAGGCGGGAACCAGTGCCATTCCCATTTCGGCGGACACAAGGCTGATGATCGTCTGCATCTGGATCGCCCGCTGGCGCACATGGGGTTCCCGTCCCCTGGCCCGATAATGGTCGACGACCAGGTCGTGGAAGGTGGGCGAAACATGCCGCGGGAAAAGCAGCAGCGGCTGGTCAAGCCAGTCCTCCCCGGCCAGCCTGCCGTCCTTGACCGGCAGACGCCCCTCCTCCGCCCAATTTTCCGGCACGGCCGCCACCAGCGGCTCTCTCAGCAACGGGCGATAGTCGATGGCGGCGGGCAGGCCGGAGGCAGGCGGGATCAGCAACCCCGCGTCCGTTCGCCCTTCGACCAGCGCCTCCACCTGAACGTCGCTCGTCGCTTCCATCAGTGTCATGTCCACCTCTGGAAAGGCATGGGCATAGCGCCGCACCAGTTCAGGCAGAATGCTGTAGTCAGCCGAACTGACGAAGGACAGGGCCAGTCGCCCGACCGTCCCTGCCCGCAAGTGCCGCGCCACGGCAGCCAGATCGGTCACGGCGCCCACCGCCGGCCGGACATGTTCCAGCCATTGGCGGCCGAAGGGAGTCATCGCCACCTGACGCTTTGTCCGGATGAAGAGAGGCGCACCCAGTTCGCGTTCCAATGCCATGATCGACTGGCTGAGTGGCGGCTGCGTCATGCCCAGCCGCTCAGCGGCACGACCGAAATGCAATTCCTCTGCCACGGCAAGGAAATGGTTGAGCTGGCGCAGGTCCATTTTATTCATTCATCCTGCGACTTTATAGCATGGCTGCAATATATTTCACAACCTGCTCGCAACGGCGTATGACGGCAGGAGAAAAACCGAGGACAGACCATGCCGCATTATCGTTCACGCACCAGCACCCACGGCCGCAACATGGCGGGCGCGCGGGGCCTTTGGCGCGCCACCGGCATGAAGGATGAGGATTTCGGCAAGCCCATCATTGCCATCGCCAACAGCTTCACGCAGTTCGTGCCGGGGCATGTGCACCTGAAGGATCTGGGCCAACTCGTCGCGCGGGAGATCGAGGCTGCGGGTGGCGTCGCCAAGGAATTCAACACCATCGCGGTCGACGACGGCATTGCCATGGGTCATGACGGCATGCTTTATTCGCTGCCCAGCCGGGATCTGATCGCGGACAGCGTCGAATATATGGTGAACGCCCACACCGCCGACGCGCTGGTCTGCATTTCCAACTGCGACAAGATCACGCCGGGCATGCTGATGGCCGCCATGCGCCTCAACATTCCGACCATCTTCGTTTCCGGTGGCCCGATGGAGGCCGGCAAGACCGAACTGCGCGGCAAGATCGTCGCGCTGGACCTGGTCGACGCCATGGTAGTCGCGGCGGACGACAGCTACACCGACGAGGAGGTGAAGGTGATCGAGCGGTCGGCGTGCCCGACCTGCGGTTCCTGTTCCGGCATGTTCACCGCCAATTCGATGAACTGCCTGACCGAAGCGCTGGGGCTGTCGCTGCCGGGCAACGGATCGACGCTCGCCACCCATGCCGACCGGGAAAAGCTGTTCCTGGAAGCAGGCCGTACCATCGTCGATCTGGCCAAGCGGTGGTACGAACAGGACGACGCGTCGGCCCTGCCCCGTAACATTGCTACCTTCGCCGCGTTCGAGAACGCCATGAGCCTGGACATTGCCATGGGCGGTTCCACGAACACGGTGCTGCACCTGCTCGCCGCCGCTTATGAAGGCGGGGTGGATTTCACCATGGCGGACATCGATCGCCTGTCCCGGCGCGTTCCCTGCCTCTGCAAGGTCGCGCCGGCCAAGAACGACGTGCATATGGAGGATGTCCATCGCGCTGGCGGCATCATGGCGATCCTGGGCGAACTGGAGCGCGCCGGACTGGTCGATGCGAGCCTGCCCACCGTCCATGCGCCGACACTGGGCGACGCGCTCAATCGCTGGGACATCGGCCGCACCAACAGCGAGGAGGTGCGCAACTTCTTCCGGGCGGCGCCCGGCGGCGTCCGCACGACCCAGGCGTTCAGCCAGAACGCCCGCTGGGAGGAACTGGACACGGATCGCGAGACCGGCGTCATCCGCAGCGCGGAGCACCCCTTCTCCAAGGATGGCGGCCTCGCCGTGCTGTTCGGCAATATCGCGCCGGAGGGTTGCATCGTGAAGACGGCGGGGGTGGACGAATCCATCCTGACCTTCCACGGCACCGCCCGCGTCTATGAAAGCCAGGACGCTGCGGTCGCCGGCATCCTGGGCAATGAGGTGAAGGCCGGGGATGTCGTCGTCATCCGCTATGAAGGGCCAAAGGGCGGCCCTGGCATGCAGGAAATGCTCTATCCGACCAGCTATCTGAAATCGAAGGGTCTGGGCAAGGCCTGCGCACTCATCACCGACGGACGTTTCTCGGGCGGCACGTCGGGGCTGTCGATCGGCCATGTCTCGCCGGAAGCGGCAGAGGGCGGCCTGATCGCCCTGGTCGCGACCGGCGATCCCATCCTCATCGATATTCCCAATCGCCTGATCAAGCTGGACCTGGATGACGCCGTCATCGCCGCCCGCAAGGTGGAAATGGAGGCACGCGGCGCCAAGGCATGGAAGCCATTTGGGCGGAAGCGCAATGTTTCGCCCGCCCTGCGCGCCTATGCAGCGCTCACCACCAATGCCGCGCGCGGCGCGGTGCGGGACGTGGGTCAGGTAGAGAAGGATTGATAACCGAACTGCGCGCCGCATTCAGCGATGCGGCGCGGCCTTGAGGCTGCTCATACACGAACGATCAGTGAAGCAGGATGTAGACCGTGCCGGTCAACAGCAGTGCCGACGCGCTGAACAGGCTCAGCAGTCCGACGCTGCATTGGCACATGCTGTAATGCATACGCTCCATCGCACTCTCCCTCGCCGCCGGATCTTGGCCGGTCAGGCGGAGCAATGCTAACAGAGAATCTCACGGAAATCAAAAGGTCAGCTATCGGCCAGTCCCTGCAATAGTTTTTGCAGTGCAGCATGAAATTGCCGACGATCCGATGGGGTCAGGGGCTTCAGCAGCTTCGCTCCAAGTTCGATACGAAGGGGCTCGGTCACGGTCACCGCCGCCTCCCCTGCAGGGGTGATCGCCAGCCGCTTCACCCGCCGATCATCCCTGTCGGGCACGCGCAGGATCAGACCCTCGCGCTCCAGTCCGTCCAATGCCTCCGTCACCGTCCGCGGCGCCAGATTCATCATTTCCGCGATATCGGCGGCGCGCGCCGATCCATTCTGCGCCTTTATGCACATCAATATCTTGGTCTGGGCCAGCGAAGCCCCCTGCCCGGTCATGGCACGGTCGAAGGACCGGCGGATCAGTGTGATCAACCGAAACAGGTCCGTCAGTAGCTGTTCGTCTGCACCATTCATGAGGAACCTCAATAAATGGTATTGCGCTATAGTGCAAGTGCGAGCATATGAAACGGAATTGAATGCAGCAGGCTCCCCTATGAATTCCGAAACAATGGCTTCTTCCCCCAGCACGGCCGACGACTCGGGCCAGAGCCGGCCTTCCCCGCTCAAAAGTCCGCGTGTCCGCCTGATCCTGCTGCTGGTGGCTCTCGCGCTGATCGGCGGCGGCGTGCTGTGGTTCATCCGCTTCGAAACCTTCGGCAAATATCAGGAATCGACCAATGACGCCTATATCCAGGCCGATTCGATCACCATTGCCCCCAAGGTTTCGGGCTATGTCGACCGCGTCTTTGTCGCCGAGAATCAGGATGTGAAGGCAGGCCAGCCCCTCGCGCAGATCGATCCGCGCGATTACCGGGCGCAGGCGGCCCAGTCCGTGGCGCAGATCGACCTGGCCAAGGCCAATGCGGCCGGCGTCGTCGCCCAGATGGCCGAGCAACGGGCCGCCATCGCCCAGGCCGAGGCTGATCTCAATGCCGCCAATGCCAGCGCAAGCTTCGCCGCGAGCGAGGTGGAGCGCTATCGCCCGCTGGCGGCGAGCGGCGCAGAGACGCGCGAACGCCTGTCGGAGCTTCAGAACCAGGCCACGCAGGCGCGGGCAAGGGCGGCCGCCGCCCGCGCGACGCTGAACGGCGCCCAGAAGCGGATCGCCACGCTGGAGACACAGGTCCGACAGGCCCAGGCACAGGGCGAGGCTGCACGCGCACAGCTTTCGGCCGCCAACACCAATGTGGAAGCGACCATTTTGCGGGCAACAGCCGACGGCCGGATCGGCGACAAGAGCGTCAGGCAGGGCCAGTTCGTCCAGGCCGCCAGCCGCCTGATGACGCTGGTCCCCAAGGCCAGCCTCTATGTCGAGGCGAATTTCAAGGAAACGCAACTGGGGTTGATGCGCGTCGGCCAACCCGTGACTATCGAGGTGGATGCACTGCCGGGGGTTGAACTGCCAGGAAAGCTCGCCAGCATCGCGCCCGGCACCGGCGCCCAGTTCTCGATCCTGCCGCCGCAGAATGCCACCGGCAATTTCACCAAGATCGTCCAGCGCATACCGGTTCGCATCGCCATAAGCGCGGGGCCTGAGACCCGAAAACTGCTGGTTCCAGGCATGTCGGTCGAAGTGTCCGTCGACACCCGCTCGGCCAGGAATGCCGCCGCCCAAATCCGGCGGGAGCAGGAGCGGCATAACGCCCGGACCGAGCGATGAACGCCCCTGTCTATACGACCGCGCCCGAACGCGCCGACGCCGCCGCATGGCTGGCCGTCATCGCAGGCAGCCTGGGCGCAATGATGGCGACGCTGGACATTTCCATCGTCAATTCCGCACTGCCCACGATCCAGGGCGAAATCGGCGCCAGCGGCACGGAGGGCACCTGGATCGCGACATCCTATCTGGTCGCGGAAATCATCATCATTCCGCTGGCGGCATGGCTGGAACGACTATTGGGGCTACGCACCCTGTTGCTCACCGCCGCCTTTCTGTTCACCGGCTTTTCCATGCTCTGCGGCATGGCGGGCGATCTGACGACAATGGTCATCGGCAGGGTCGGCCAGGGCTTTACCGGCGGTGCGTTGATTCCGACGGCGATGACGATCATCGCCACCCGCCTGCCCCGTTCCCAGCAGCCGATCGGCAATGCGCTGTTCGGGGTCACCGCCATTCTGGGCCCCGTGCTCGGCCCGCTGGTCGGTGGATGGCTGACGGAGAATATAAGCTGGCACTACGCCTTCTTCCTCAACCTGCCCGTGGGCATCCTGCTCATCACCCTGCTGTTGGTGACGATGCCGCATCAAAAGCCGCGCCCCAGCGAATTCTGGCAGGCCGACTGGCTCGGCATCGCGGGCATGGCGCTGGGACTGGGCGGCCTTACCATCGTGCTGGAGGAGGGACAGCGGGAACAATGGTTCCAGAGCCGGGAGATCGTCCTGATGTCGATCATTTGCGGTATCGGCTTCATCCTGCTGTTCGCGGGGCAATATTTCGCGAAAAGGCCGGTCATCCGCTTGAAGCTGCTGCTGGACCGGCAATTTGGCGCCGTTGCGCTGATGGGGCTGGTCATCGGCATGATGCTCTACGGCACCGCCTTCATCATTCCGCAGTTTCTGGCGGCGATCGCCGGCTATGATGCGCTGCAATCGGGACGGATCGTCCTTCTGTCGGGCATTCCCAGCCTGATGCTGATGCCGCTCACCCCGCTGCTGATCCGGCATCTCGACATACGCATCGCCGTTGGCGCGGGCCTGCTTGTGATGGCGACAAGCTGCGGGATCGACACGGTGCTGACCAATCAGGCGGTGGGTCATGATTTCGTCGAGTCGCAATTACTGCGGGGCATCGGCAACGTGTTCGGCTTCCTCTTCCTCAACCAGGCCGCGATCGCAGCAGTTCCGCCCGAGGATGCAGGCGATGCCGCCGGGCTGTTCAACGCCGTTCGCAATCTGGGCGGATCGCTGGCGCTGGCGGGCATCGCCACCATCCAGGACCAGCGAAGCTGGCTGCACAGCCGCCGCATGGAGGAAAGCCTGAGCGCCAATAGCGGGCAAGTGCAGGATTATATCGGTGGCCTGGCCCATTCGCTGGGCGGGCAGGACGCCGCGCTTCGCTCGCTGGCGGGCACGATCCAGCGGGAAGCGCTGGTGATGACCTATAACGACATTTTCACGATGCTGGCGGTCGGCATCATTGCCGTGTTGCCGCTGGTGTTGTTCCTGCGTCCCTTGCCCAAGGGGCAAGCGATCGCGATGCATTGAGGCTGGTTCCATGCGTTTCCCCCCGAAAGTCCTTTTCCCGGCGGCCCTTCCCCTGCTGATCCTGGCTGGCTGCACCGCCGGACCGGATTATCATGGACCGGAAGCGGCCAGGCCCGTCAGCCCGGCCGCCAATTTCGCCAGGACGCCCGCTGACATCAGCCCGCACGCCCCGGCCGCGGCGAACTGGTGGACGGCGCTGGCAGATCCGGTTCTCGACGCGCTGGAAACCCGCGCGCTTGCCGCCAATCCGGGCGTGGCCGTGGCGGAGGCGCGGGTGCTGCAGGCACGCGCCGCCCTGCGGACAGAGCGCGCCAACACCCTTCCCAAGGTCAATGCATCCGCCATCTACGTCCATGCCGACGTTCCCGGCGTCAACCTGGGCAGTTCGAACGATGGAAGTTCCGACGGTGGCGACAGCCAGTCGCTCAACTTCTATAATCTCGGCTTCGACGCGAGTTGGGAAATCGACCTGTGGGGCGGCCGGCGACGCGGCATGGAGGCCGCACGGGCGCAGTTCGAGGCGGCGCAAGCCAATGTCGCCGACGCGCAGGTCAGCCTGACCGCCGAAATCGCCCAGGCCTATGTCAATCTGCGCGATCGCCAGCAGCGGATCGCCCTCGCACAGCAGGCCACGGCCCGGCAGCAGGAGATGCTGCGCCTGACGGAGCAGCGCCGTGCCCAGGGCACTGCGTCCGCGCTGGAGGTGGAACAGCAGCGCAACCAGTTGGAGCAGAGCGACGCAGCGCTGCTGCCGCTCAGTGCGGAGCGCGACGCCTATCTGAACGCGCTGGCCACGCTTGCCGGGGAAGCGCCCGGTGCGCTTGACGGCATGCTGGCCACGCTCGCCCCCGTGCCCTTGCCTCCCGCGCAGGTCGCCGTCGGCGATCCGGCTGCGCTGCTGAAACGCCGTCCCGACATTCGTGCGGCGGAACGCCAGTTCGCGGCCGCCACCGCCAGGATCGGCGTCGCGGAAGCGGCGCGTTTTCCCAGCCTCAGCTTCATGGGCCTGATCGGGATCGGCGGCACGAATCCGGGCGATCTGGTCGATCTCGGTACGCTGGCGGCCATCGCCATGCCACGCCTGAGCTGGAGCTTCCTTGATTTCGGCCGCAACGCCGCCCGCGTGGGCCAGGCCGAAGGCGTGCGGGACGAGGCGGCCGCGCAATATCGGCAGGCAGTGCTCAACGCCCTGCGCGACAGCGAGGATGCGCTTTCCCGCTTCGGCGCCCGTCGGCTGAGTGTCGCCAGCGCTGCCCGGTCCAAGGCTTCGGCCGACCGCACCGCCGCGCTGACACGCCAGCGTTTCGACGCCGGAACGGCCACGCGTATCCAGCTTCTCGACGCGGAGCGGCAGAGCCTGTCGGCGGCACAGGCGCTGACGCAGGGAACAGCGGCCATGACGGCGGATTATATCGCCCTGCAAAAGGCGCTTGGCCTGGGTTGGCAATCAGGAATTTAACCTTTCCGCAAGGCTTTAGGGGCGAAATGCCTTTCTGGAAGTCCATATCGTCTGGATGAGAGCGCGACCCGTCCGGGAGGGGGCCCGGCACGTACGGAGAAGCGCGCTTCGGTTCAGACAGGACGGACTCTCAACTCGGGGCCGCGCATCATCATGTTGAAAAGAATTCGTACCGAGCATGTCGAGCTGGGCATGTTCCTCCACAAGATGGAAGGGTCCTGGTTCTCCCACCCCTTCTGGAAGAGCCGGATGCTGCTGGAGGACGCCGATCAGCTGGAAAACCTGAAGGCGAGCAAGGTCGAATGGGTACAGATCGACACGACGCGCGGCGCTGACCTGAAACCCAGGGAAACGCCAGCCGTACCCCGCGCACCGGCGAACGACCTGCGCGACCGCCCGTTCGGCCGCGCAGGCGCAACCATAGCCCGGCGCGCCGCGCCCGCTCCTGTCAGCCGTCCCTTCGATCCGCTGTCGAAGGACCGGCTTTCGACCAAGGCAGAGATGGTTCACGCGAACCGCCTCGTCCGCAAGTCCGTGCGCGCGATGCACAAGATCTTCGACGACTCCCGGCTGGGCAATGCGATCAAGCTCAACAAGCTTGAGTCGATGATCGACGAGATTTCCAGTTCCATCCAGCGTAACCCTCATGCCTTCATGGCCGTGACGCGGCTCAAGAACACGAGCGAATATCTCTATCTCCACGCCCTGTCGGTCTGCGCCCTGATGATCAGCCTGGCGCAGCAGCTCCGCCTTTCTCCCGAGGAGGTGCAGCAGGCCGGGCTTGCCGGATTGCTGATGGACGTCGGCATGGGCCATGTGCCGCAGGAAACCTGGGACAAGGACAGTCCGCTCACGCCAGAGGAGTGGGAGGTGGTGAAGAGCCACACCACGCTGGCCCATGAATTTCTGGCTTTGGGCGGAGAAATGCCCGACGCCGTGCTGGACGTCTGCCTTCATCATCATGAGCGGCTGGACGGCAGCGGCTATCCCCATGGGCTGAAGGGCGAGGAAATCGGACGGTTCGCCCGCATGGCGGCGATCTGCGACACCTATGACGCGATGACGTCCAACCGCATCCACCGCCATGGCGAAGACCCGTCCCGCACCCTGCTGATGCTGGATGAGGCGCAGACGCTCTACGACCCCGAAATCTTCCAGGCATTTCAGCGGGCGGTCGGCATCTATCCGGTCGGATCGCTGGTTCGCCTGCGCTCGCACCGGCTGGCGATCGTGGTGGAGCAGAATGCGGACGATCTGACGCTGCCGGTGGTGCGGCCCTTCTATTGCCTCTCCGACCGCGGCTTTGTGAAGGCAGAGGATATCGATCTTGCCAACTGCTTCGGTGCGGACCAGATCATCACCCGCGAAACGCCCGAAGGCTGGGATATGACCGAATGGCCCGCGCTCAGCGCGAAGCTGCTGGCGGCGGGGTGAAGGCGCGACCTCGCTTCTGAAAATCCGTTGCGCCTGCCGGTTCGGCGGGTGATACAAGCGGCATGATCGTACCGGACAGCCCCTCTACCGCGGCGGGCGTCGCCGTTCATTATGACGAACTGGACCTCGCCTACCGGCGGATCTGGGGCGAGCATGTCCATCATGGCTACTGGCGGACGGGACGTGAAAGTCCCGCCGAGGCGGCCGAAGCGCTGGTTGCGCAGGTGGAGGCCCGTCTGGCGCCGGAACCGGGGCAGACGCTGTGCGACATAGGGTGCGGCTATGGTGCCACCGCCGCCCGGATCATCGCCCGCCACGATGTCCATATCCTGGGCCTCACCCTTTCCGCCGCGCAGGAGAATGTTGCAAAAGCGCGCGCGCTCTTCCGCTTCACCTGCCTGCGTCGCGACTGGCTGCACAATGAACTGCCCGATGCGGGTTTCGACGGCGCCTATGCGATCGAAAGTTCCGAACATATGGGCGACAAGACCCGCTTTTTCACGGAGGCTGCGCGGATATTGCGGCCCGGCGGGCGGCTGGTCGTCTGCGCCTGGCTGGAGGGCGAAGGAGCGCGGCCATGGGAGGTCCGCCACCTCCTGCATCCCATCTGTCGCGAAGGGCGGCTGCCCAGCATGGGTAGCCGGGCGGACTATCAGGCGCTTGCGGCCGAAGCGGGGTTCGTCCTACGCGATTATGAGGATGCAAGCGTTCGCGTGCGCCGCACCTGGACCATCTGCCTGCGGCGACTGGCGCTGGCGATGATCCACGATCCGATGCTGCGAAGCCTCGCCTTCAACCCCCGTACCCGGAGCCGCGACTTCATCCTCAGTTTGCCGCGCCTGATCCTCGCGCTTCGCACAGGCGCCATGCGCTATGGCATTTTCCTTTGGGAAAAGGGTGCGGACCAGCGATCGGTTCCATCGCTTGAAAATCCCTCTAACGCACCCGCGTCCAGCGCTGCGACTGGCAGATGAACAATACGCAACCCGTCAGCTTGAGCGTTCCATCCGGGTTCAACCCCAGCGTCGCGCGGTAGCTGCGCCCCGATTTGGGATCATAGGCGCGCCCATCCTTCCACATCGCGCCGACACGGCGGAAACCCCATAGGGTGAGCAGGCCCAATATCGGCTGCCCGCGCAATTTCGGCTCAGGATTGTTGATGTCGGTCGCCGGCACGCCCGGTCCCCTGTCCAGTACTCGCGCGATCCGTCCGCACATCTGTCCCCCGCATGGCGCGATCTGCACCACGCCCTTCCGATCCTCCGTCAGCCATTGGCCCTCGATGGACGCTGGCTGGGCTCCAGCCGTCAGGAGCAGGAACGCGGCGAATAATCCCATGGCATGCACCTCCACGCCCATGAAGATATGCTATGATGCAGGCAAAGAAGAGAGGGCTTATGGCAGATCTTTCGATCCGTTCGCGGCAGGAAGAGCAGATGGACGCGCCAGACCTGGATCCCGCCGTCTATGAGCGCGTGCTGCACGATCTGGCGCGCGTGAACCGCTGGACGTTCACCGCGTGGCCCACCATCGCCTTCCTGAACCGCGCAATCGGTTCGGCACGGCATTTCCGCCTGCTCGACGTCGGCTTCGGCGACGGCGACGTCCTGCGTGCCGTTGCGCGCTGGGCACGGCGGCGGGGCATCGAGGCGGAACTCATTGGCGTCGACCTTAATGAAAAGAGTCTTGCCGCGGCTCGTCGGGCCACGCCGCCCGACCTCTTCATCGACTATCGCGCCGGCGACTATCTGGACCAGCCCGAACAATTCGACTTCATCATCTCCAGCCAGGTGACGCATCATATGACGGACGCGCAGTTGATGACGTTCCTGCGCCATATGGAGGCGAAAGCGCGCATGGGGTGGCTGATCTGCGACCTGCACCGGCATGGCTTTGCCTATTGGGGCTTTCCGCTGCTCGCGCGCCTGCTGCGCGTCCACCGCATCGTCCGCGAGGATGGTCAGCTATCGATCGCCCGGTCCTTCCGTCCCGGCGACTGGGCGGAAATATTGCCCCAGGCGGGCGTAAGCCTGGACGATGTCCGGATCATCCGACGCTTTTCCTTCCGCCTGTGCGTAGAGCGGATATGCGGGTGAACAGCGCGGCCTGAGCACCAAGGGCCGGCACCCGGCGCAGCAACTGCATCAGCATCCCGCGCCCCCATGGTCCCGCCGCCCCGTGACGCAACGCTTCGGCAATCGCTAGCGGCCGGCGGCTGCGACGGCACCATTCTTCCTGCCAATCCATCGCCACTTCCGCACCGCCGCGCAGATAGGCCTGCGCCGCACTCGCTCCACTGTGGAGCGCGATGGCGATGCCGTCCCCTGCCAGGGAAGCGATCACCGCGCCCTGATCCCCGATGCGGAATATGCCCGGCACATTCGCCGCCGCGCGCCAGCCATAGGGTACGCCAGCAATCGCCTCGAAAGAGTGTGGCATTTTTCCAGCCATGCGATCGGCCAGATGCGGCGCTTCCTTCATGATTGCCTGCATCAGCGCAGGGACGCCATCCGACAGGCGGTCTCGCGCAACGGACAGGCAGAAATTGGCGGAGCCATCCTCCTGCAACAGCAACCCTGCATAGCCGCCGTCGAACAGATGCATCTCGATCACGCCCGCCAGGTCCGCACCGCCGGGAAGGGTTGCGCGTATCCCGACGCAGGGCGCCTCCCGGTACCGGGCAAGATCGCGGGCCAATCCGCGCAATTCATGCTTGCCCGTCGCCAGGAACAGTGCGTCTCCCTTCAGATGTTCGCCATCGTCCAGCCGGATGGAGCGCTCTGCGGGATCGGCGGCACGCACTGCCCGGCCGCGCCGGATGACAACTCCAGCCTGCGCCGCACGGCCGATCAGTGCTTCGTCCAGCGTGCGCCGCGACAGCCCCGCCGCCGCATAGGGCAGCGGCAGTTCCAGATGCCGGCCGTCCGCCAACAGGCGCAATCGCTGGATCGGCCGCGCGCCCAACAGGTGCGCGTCGAGACCCAGATCGCCCAATGCCGCCAAGGCATCCCAGCCAAGGAAGCCACCGCACACGCTATCATGGGGGCCGCTCTGGCGGTCGATGATCTGCACCTCCACCCCCGCCTGTGCAAGGGCGATCGCCGCCGCCGCGCCCGCCGGCCCGCCACCGACGACCAGCGCGGGCAAGCGCGTCGTCATGCCAGTCCTTCGAAGCGAAATCCCTCCGCCGCCAATCCCGGTCCGAAGGCGAGCGCCACTCCCTGCCCCGCGCCCTCCAGCATGTCGTGCAGGATGAACATCAAGGTGGAAGACGACATGTTCCCGAACCGCGCCAGCACGCTCCGTGACGGCGCCAGGGCATCCCGGCCAAGGTCCAGTCCCTGCTCCACCGCGTCCAGGATCGACCGGCCGCCGGCGTGCACCGCCCATCGCTCTATCGCCGCCATATCCTCATTGCCCCAGAGGCGGCGACGCACCGCAGGATCGGCCAGCGCCGCCTGGATGCGCCCCGGCACCTCGCCGGACAGATGCATGATGAAGCCGCTATCGCCTATGTCCCAGCGGATCAATTCCGCCGAGTCGGCGAGGTTGAGCGAGAATGGCCGGTCAATCGCAATCCCCGCGCCAGCGCCCGTCACCAGCGCGGCCGCCGCGCCATCCGCGAACTGAAGCATCATCAACAGCCGTTCGATCTTCCGTTCCGGCTGGAAATGCAGGGACGACAGTTCGACCGTCACCACCAGCACCCGCGCATCGGGCTCCGACCGGACGATATGCCGCGCCGTGCGCAACGCCGCAACGGCGGCATAGCAGCCCATGAAGCCGACCAGGGTCCGCTCTACATCGGCCAGGCCCAGCCGCTCGGCAATGATCTGATCGATGCCGGGAGCGACGAAGCCTGTGCAGCTTGCCACCACCAGATGGCTGATCCCCTCGACCGGCACCTGCGCCTTCAATCGGGCGATCGCCTCCATCGCCAGCCGGGGGGCGTGATCGGCGTAGCAGCGCATGCGCAGCGAAGTCGGCGGCATTTCGCCCGCATAGAAGCCGCCAGGGTCGACCGGCGACCCGCCGTCTGCCGTGGACGGCAGCACGCACCAGCGATGTTCGATGCCGGATCGCTCCGCCATGCGCTGAAACAGCCGTTGTTCGTGCGGGTCGTCCAATTGCCCCGTCGCCCATCGGACGAAGGGCGCATGCATGTCCAGCGTGGGCACGGCGCACCCGATGGCGTTGATGCGAGCACGCGTGTCGGTCATTGTATCAGTTTGTCTCCTGTAGCCGGTAAAAGCATCAAGGTCGGGAAAATCAGTCGAGCGCGGCAGCCTTTTCCTCTGTCCTGAACCTGCATCTTGCGCCGCCGGAAGATCGGATCGGGCCGGACGCCGCAATGGGCGCATTGGTGCACGCGGCAGGAACGGCTGTCAGCCATTGTCAACAATCGCACCGGACAAGAACCGTTCCCTTCCATCTGCAATGACGGCGCCATATCCGCCATCCCGTTGCTCGATCCATGACGCCGTGCCGGACGAAGCCCCGCAGTGAAAGGCATGAGCTGCTGTGCGGGCTGCGGTGCGAAGCGGATCATTTTCATACGCAATTTCTATGTCTCGCTCATTTCCCCTGTCTCGATTTCAAACGCCGCCATGCCCTAATTGACCCGCGGCAGACGATAGCCCGTCCCGCACCCCTGCGCGACAGATTCGGCTGCGGGAGTTTTCTTATGCAAGACATGCTCTGGATCGGCCTGATCCTCCTCCTTCTCGTCGCCAGCCTTGGCTATGCCGCGCTGTGCGAGCGGGCGTGAGGAGTGGCGTCATGACCATCGACCTCTGGCTCGCCGGGCTCACCGCCATCGGCCTTCTCCTTTATCTGGTCGCCGTGCTTGCGCGCCCCGAACGCTTTTAGGGAGGGCGTTTCATGACCTTTCAGGGATGGCTGCTGATCGCGGCCTTTGTCGGCCTGCTGCTTGTCCTGGTAAAGCCCGTCGGCCTGTGGCTGTTCGCGCTGTACGAAGGGCGCCGCACGCCGCTTCATGCCGTGCTCGGCCCGGTCGAGCGCGGCTTCTACCACCTTTGCGGCATCGACCCGCAGGAGGAGCAGGGCTGGCGCCGCTATGCCGTGCACATGCTGATCTTCAACGCGGCGACACTGCTCCTCACCTACGCGCTGCTGCGGATGCAGGCGATGCTGCCGTTCAACCCGCAGCATCTGGGCGCGATTGACGAGCATCTCGCCTTCAACACCGCGATCAGCTTCACCTCGAACACCAACTGGCAGAGCTATTCGGGGGAATCGACCATGTCGAACCTCAGCCAGATGCTGGCGCTCACCCTCCATAATTTCCTTTCCGCCGCGACCGGCATCGCGCTCGCATTCGCCTTGTTCCGCGGTTTTGCGCGACGGAACAGCGCCACCATCGGCAATTTCTGGGCCGATACGGTGCGGGTGACGCTCTACCTGTTGCTGCCGCTCTCTGTCGTGCTCGCCATCTTCTACATGGCGAGCGGCGTGCCACAGACGCTGGCGGGGTCGATCGACATCACCACGCTGGAAGGCGCGAAGCAGACCCTCGCCCTGGGCCCGGTCGCGGGGCAGGAGGCGATCAAGATACTGGGCACCAACGGCGGCGGCTTCTTCAACGCCAACAGCGCCCACCCGTTCGAAAATCCGACCGCCATCACCAATTTCGTGCAGATGCTCTCGATCTTCGCAATCGGCGTTGGCCTCACCTACACCTTCGGCAAGGCGGTCGGCAATGTGCGCCAGGGATGGGCCATCCTTGCCGCGATGATGGTCCTGTTCCTCGCCGGTGTAGCCGTCACCTATTGGCAGGAGGCGGCGGGCAACCCCATCCTCCACCATCTGGGGGTGCCCGGCGGCAATATGGAGGGGAAGGAGGTGCGGTTCGGCATCGCTGCCTCCGCCCTCTTCTCCGTCATCACCACGGCGGCGAGTTGCGGCGCGGTCAATGCCATGCATGACAGCTTCACCGCTCTCGGCGGCCTGGTCCCGCTGTTCAACATGCAGTTGGGCGAAGTCGTGGTCGGCGGCGTCGGCGCGGGCATATATGGCTTCCTGCTGTTCGCCATCCTCGCCGTGTTCGTCGCCGGGTTGATGGTTGGCCGCACCCCGGAATATGTCGGCAAGAAGATCGAGAGCCGGGAGGTGAAGCTCGCCGTTCTCGCCATCGCCGTGCTGCCGCTGGTGATATTGGTCTTCACCGCGCTGGCGAGCGTGCTGCCGGCTGGTCTTGCAGGGCCGCTCAACAAGGGACCGCATGGGTTCAGCGAGATCCTCTACGCCTTCACCAGCGCGGTCGCCAACAATGGGTCGGCCTTTGCCGGCATCTCCGCCAATACGCCCTTCTACAACGGCCTGATGGGCGTGGCGATGTGGGTCGGGCGCTTCTTCGTCATCATACCCATGCTGGCCATCGCCGGCGGACTGGCGGCGAAGAAATACACGCCGGAAACCGCGGGCAGCTTCCCCACCACGGGACCGCTCTGGACAGGGTTGCTGGTCGGCATCGTGCTGATCGTCGGCGGCCTCACCTTCCTGCCCGGCCTCGCCCTTGGCCCCATCGCGGATCATCTCGCGATGATCCATGGCCAGCTCTTTTAAGGATCACCAGCCCATGCCCCGGTCCGAAGCCAAATCGCTCTTCACCGTCGACCTCATCCTTCCCGCGATCGGCGACGCCTTCCGCAAGCTGAAACCACGGGAACTGATCCGCAACCCAGTGATGTTCACGACCGCCACGGTCGCCGTGCTGCTGACGCTGCTGCTCGCCGTGGGGCAGGACCATCTCGCCATCGGCTTCAAGCTGCAACTGGTGGTCTGGCTGTGGCTGACGGTGCTGTTCGGGACCTTTGCCGAATCGCTGGCGGAAGGACGCGGCAAGGCGCAGGCCGCCTCGCTGCGCGCAGCCAAGGCGGAACTGACCGCAAAGCGGCTGAGGGGCGACGCGGTCGAGACGGTCCCGGCCAGCCTGCTCAGGATGGGCGACGTCGTGCTGGTCGAAACCGGCGACCTCATCCCCTCCGACGGCGAGGTCATTGCCGGCGTCGCTTCGGTCAATGAAGCGGCCATTACCGGCGAATCCGCGCCGGTCATCAGGGAAGCGGGCGGCGACCGCAGCGCGGTGACGGCAGGAACGCGCGTCATTTCCGACCAGATCCGGGTTCGCGTCACGGTCAATCCCGGACAGGGCTTTCTCGATCGCATGATCGCCCTGGTGGAGGGCGCCGAACGGCAGAAGACCCCCAATGAGATCGCCCTCACTTTGCTGCTGGTGGGCCTGACCATCATATTCCTGATCGCCGTCGGCACGATACCGGGCTTTGCCAGCTATGCGGGCGGCAGCATTCCGGTGGCGATCCTCGCCGCCTTGCTGATCACGCTCATTCCAACGACCATAGCCGCCCTGCTGTCGGCCATCGGCATTGCGGGCATGGACCGGCTCGTGCGGTTCAACGTGCTGGCCAAGTCGGGCCGCGCCGTGGAGGCAGCCGGCGACATAGACACGCTGCTGCTCGACAAGACCGGCACCATTACCGTGGGCGATCGTCAGGCGACCGAGTTCCGTGCCGTCGGGGGAACAACCCAGGCCGCATTGGCCGAAGCCGCGCTGCTCGCCAGCCTGGCCGACGAAACGCCGGAGGGCCGCTCCATCGTCCTGCTGGCGCGGGAGAAGTTCGGGCAAAGCGCGGATACGCTGCCCGAAGGAGCGGTGGTCATTCCCTTCACCGCCCAGACCCGCCTTTCCGGGGTGACGCTCCAGGGATCGACCATCCAGAAGGGTGCCGTGGACAGCATCCTGCGGGCCAATCCCGGTCTGGAGGAGGAGGCCGCGGCACAGGAGCTTCGCCGCATCACCGACGAAATCGCGCGCGCGGGCGGCACGCCCCTGGCGGTGGCGAAGGACGGGCGGCTGCTCGGCGCGATCTTCCTCAAGGATATCGTCAAGGCGGGCATCCGGGAACGTTTCGGGGAACTGCGGCAAATGGGGATTCGCACGGTGATGATCACTGGCGACAATCCATTGACCGCAGCCTCCATCGCGGCGGAAGCGGGCGTGGACGATTTCCTCGCCCAGGCCACGCCTGAGGACAAGCTGGCGCTGATCCGCAAGGAACAGCAGGGGGGACGGCTGGTCGCCATGTGCGGCGACGGCACCAACGACGCGCCGGCGCTGGCGCAGGCGGATGTCGGCGTGGCGATGAATACCGGCACCCAGGCGGCGCGGGAAGCGGGCAATATGGTCGACCTCGACAGCGATCCGACCAAGCTGATCGAGGTGGTGGGCCTTGGCAAGCAACTGCTGATGACGCGAGGGGCACTGACCACCTTCTCGGTAGCCAATGACGTCGCCAAATATTTCGCGATCATCCCGGCGATGTTCGTGGCGCTCTATCCCGGCCTTGGGGTGCTCAACATCATGGACCTCGCCAGCCCGGAGAGCGCGATCCTTTCGGCCATCATCTTCAACGCGTTGATCATCCCGTGCCTGGTACCCCTGGCGCTGAAAGGCGTGACCTATCGCCCGATCGGAGCGGGACCGCTGCTGGCACGAAACCTCGCCATTTACGGGCTTGGCGGGCTGGTGGCGCCCTTTGTGGGGATCAAGCTGATCGACCTTGCCGTGAATGGGCTGGGCCTGGCCTGACCCGCAGCGCAACAGCCGTTCGTTTCGCGCGAACGGAGGAAAGGACTTTCCGATGTTTACCGACCTGAAGACCGCCCTGCGCCCCGCGCTGGTCATGACCCTGCTTTTCGCGCTGCTGCTGGGGCTCATCTATCCGCTGGCGCTGACCGGCATTGGCCAGGCGCTCTTTCCCTTTCAGGCCAATGGCAGCGTGATCCGGCATAACGGCAGGCCCGTCGGCTCCGCCTTGATCGGCCAGAACTTCTCCGAAGACCGCTATTTCCATCCACGCCCGTCCGCAGCGGGCAAGGGTTATGATGGCCTCGCCTCCTCCGGCTCCAACCTCGGTCCCACGGCGAAAGCGTTGGCGGAGCGGGTCGCAACGGACGTCAAAGCCCTTCACTCGCCCGGTCGTCCCGTTCCATCCGACCTGGTGACCACCTCCGCGTCGGGGCTGGACCCCGATATCAGCCCCGATGCGGCCTTTTTCCAGGTGGAACGGGTGGCCCGGGCACGTCGACTGAACGCTGACCAGGTCCGCGCGCTGGTGCAAAGGAGCATCCGGCAGCCGCTTCTCGGCTTTCTGGGCGAAGCGCGGGTCAATGTCCTCGAAATCAATCGACGGCTGGACGACATCGGCGCCAATCCGACAGGATGAAGCCGACGGCCCTGTCCCTTGTCATTCGGCGGCTGAGGCCATGACGCATGAGAGGGCCTCGATGATGCCATTGGCCACAAGCACCGCATGATGTGTCACTTCGGGAAGACCCATCAGTTCGCCAAATTGCCCCCGAGCCAGTGGACCGGCCACGAAAAACGAGTCATTCGCGCCGCCTTTGCCGAGCAATCGGCTTTTCTCGTCCACAGGCAGCCCAAGCCCGGTCGGATCGACCACGACCCGGCCCGCGTTCACCAAGTCGGCAAGAAAGGGCTGGGACGTCAGGACGTCCGAATGACCCGGCCCCGTCGTCGCCACCACAGCGTCGAAAGTCTGTCTTTCCGTCCGTCCGGACCGCCTTTTGAACGACACATGGAAACCATCAGCGTCGGCATCGGCCGATCGCAGGGATGCGGCATATATGTCGAGCGACCCGCTCGCCAATCGTCGATCGAGCAGCGCGTCGACCTGCGGCGCTATGCGAAATCTGTGCGTATCCCAGAAGGGACGGATATGGCGAATGAGACGACGCCGCTCGGCAAGCGGCAATGCGCGCCAGATGCCCTGGCCCTGCGTTCTAAGACAATCAAACAGACCCTGCCAGGGGCGGTCCGGCCGCACCGCCCGACGCACGCGGCGAACCAGGTCGAGTGCCGTGCGCGAAGGCGGCGTCAGGAAATCGCCATAGGGTTCGACCGGACTCCGGGCATGGGCGCGCGACCGCTGGCCACGGCGGGAAATGGCGGTGATGTGGCCCGCATGTCCCTTGCGCTCCAGCGAAGCGACAACGTCAGCCATGGTCAGCCCGGTCCCGACGATCAGTACCCTGTCGCTGGCATCAATGCCATCCAGCGCGCCCGGCGCCCATGGATCGGCAACGAACTTGGGCTGTCCCGCCAATCCGCCGGTCAATATCGCCGGAGGCATGGGCGGGGGGTGGCTGGTGGCGATGACGACCACATCTGCCTGATATAGCTCTCCTCCGCTCGTCTCCAAGGCCCAGCCAAGACGGGTGGAAGGACGGACGCGGGCGATTGCGGACCGGATATGGCGGACGCACCCGCTCGCCAGCACCGGTTCCAGCATCTCGCGGACATAGCGCCCGAACAAATGCCTTGCCGGAAAGCGGCGCCCGTCCGGCAGCACCGCATCCGGATCGTCGCCCAGCGCGTCATTCTGGTCGAGCCATTGGCTGAACTGGTCCGGTTCATCGGGGTCCAGCGTCATGCGACGCGCCGGAACATTGACGCGATGCGATAGATCGAGGGTTGAATAAGCCAGGCCCGCACCGATCGCATCACGCTGTTCGAAGATCAGGATGCGCACGGCATCGCCCCCAATCCTCGCCAGATGATATGCAGTCGCCGCGCCCGAAAAACCGCCGCCGATGATCGCTACCGTTGGAGGAAGATCGTTTGTCACGCCATCTTCCTCAGGACTGACCGGTTCGCAGCAACGGGCGGTGGTCGCCGGCGATGGTTTCGCCAAACGGTCCCATATTGCTGATGGCCGCTCTCGGCCCGGTCGCATGGGCAAGCGGCAGGCGCGGCAGCACCAGCTCGCCGAAACGATAGGCTTCCTCCAGATGCGGATAACCCGACAGGATGAAGCTGTCGATGCCCAGGCGTCGATATTCGTCGATGCGCGCCGCCACCGTTTCCGGATCGCCAACCAGAGCGGTGCCCGCGCCGCCCCGGACGAGGCCAACGCCCGCCCACAGGTCGGGGCTGATCTCCAGCCGGTCGCGGCGGCCGCCATGCAGGTTGCTCATGCGCTGCTGGCCCACCGAGTCCATCCGCGCGAACACGCTCTGCGCGCTGGCGATGGTGTCGTCGTCGAGGCGGCTGATCAGACGGTCGGCTTCAGCCCAGGCCTCCTCTCGCGTCTCCCGGACAATCACATGCAGGCGAATGCCGAAGCTGACCTCACGCCCCTCCGCCCTGGCCAGCGTACGAATATTGGCGATTTTCCCGGCGACATCCGCCGGGGGTTCGCCCCAGGTCAGATATTTGTCGACCATGCGCGCGGCGATGCGCGACCCGGCATCGGACGATCCGCCGAAATAGAGCGGCGGATAGGGCGTCTGAACCGGCGGAAACAAAAGACGCCCGTCAGAAATGCGGAAATGCTTGCCCTCATGCTCCACGACCTCGCCGCGCAGCAGCGCCCGATAGATGCCGAGAAATTCCTCGGTCACCTCATAGCGTTCGGCATGGCTTTGAAAGATGCCGTCGCCGCCATTTTCCACCGGGTCGCCGCCGGTGACCACGTTGATGAGCAAGCGACCGTTGGAAATGCGATCCAGCGTCGCTGTCATCCGCGCGGCGAGCGTGGGGGACTGCAGGCCCGGGCGCACCGCGACCAGAAAGCGCAGCCGCTCCGTCACTGGCGCAAGTGCGGAGGCGACCACCCAGCTATCCTCGCAACTGCGGCCCGTCGGCAACAGTACGCCATAATAGCCCAGTGAATCCGCAGCCTGGGCCACCTGCCTCAGATAAGGCAGGTCGACCGCCCGGCCACCCTCCTGCGTGCCCAGATAGCGGCTGTCGCCATGCGTCGGCAGGAACCAGAGAACATTGATCTTGTCAGGGACAGGGGCGGCCATGGCTCAGCTCCACGCGTGAAGCGGCGGCTTTTCGCCGTTGAGATAATAATTGCCCAGGATCGCATATTTCCAGCGGACCGGATCGTGCAGCGTATGGGTGCGCGCGTTCCGCCAGTGCCGGTCGAGTCCATGTTCGGCAAGCGTCGAGCGCGTGCCGGCCAGCTCGAACAGCTTGTTGGTTGCATCGATGGCAAGCTCGGTGCTCAGCACCTTGGCTTCGGCCGTGGTGATCTGCGCGGCCGCGACGGTTTCCGCATTCGGGTTGGCGACCGCTTCATCGACCGCGATCGCCGCGCGATCAAGCAGCGCGCGTGTCGCGTTGAGGCGCAGCTTCAGCCCACCGACCGCCTGGATGACATAGGGATCCTGCCATGCATGGTCGAGGCCGCTGTCCAGCCATGGCCGTGACTTGGTTCGCACGAACCGGATGGTGTCCTCGATCGCGGCGGCGGCGATGCCGGTATCGACCGCGACCTGAATGATCTGGAAGATCGGGCCGTCGGCCGTTGGCTCGGCATAGCCCTTCCACCCTGGGATCACATGGCTCTTGGGTACGCGAACATTGTCCAGGATCACCGTGCCGCTCAGCGTCGTGCGCTGACCAAAGGCGGACCAGTCGTCGATCACCGTCAGACCCGGCGCGCCTCGCTCGGCAATGGCATACCAGGCGCGGCCTTCGCCATCGACGGCGACGATCGGAACCAGATGCGCGAGCAAGGCGCCGGTCGAATAGAATTTGCGGCCCGAAACGATCACATCGTCGCCGTCCTCCGCGAAGCTGGTTTCGAATTCGGCGGCGCGTTTCGATCCGAATTCAGAAAAGGCATTGCCGAACCGCGTGCCCGACAGCACCTTTTCGAACAGGATCTTCTTTTGCTCCGGCTCGGCGGTGGTGCGGATCGCCGCGACGACGCCGATATGGTTCTGCGGAATCTGGCCCAATGAAGGATCGGCGGCCGAAATGATTTCGATGACCTTCACGATCGTCCGATAGGAAAGCTCCGGTCCGCCATGGTCACGCGGCACGTTGAGCGACCAGAGTCCGCTTTGCGAAAAGGCGTCGAGTTCAGCGACTGGCCAGATGCGCTCGCGGTCGCGTTCCGCAGCGCCCTCGACAAAACGCGCAGCCAGCCTTTCCGCCGTCTCGATCGCTTCGGCATCGCTGCGGATGATGTGGGCGGGGTCGGCAGGCCGGGCAAGCGGCGGCACGCCTTCCTGGACATTGGGCTTGTTGATCGCGTTCATGACGATACTCCTTTTGAAACGGGGATGGACGGATTGTCTGTTCAGTTGATGCTGCGAAACGGCGACGGCGCGGAGTGGCTGTCGCGTGAAAGCGCGGCGTCCTGTGCGGAGGAACTGTTGTTCGCCGGCACCGCGGGGCGGCTCGGCGGCGCGCTTATCTCACCCATGCGGATCAGGCGTGCCCGCACGATATTGCGGCTGATGCCAAGCAGGCGCGCTGTCTGCACCTGATTGCGGTGGCAATAGTCGAACGCGGCGCGGAACAACCGATCCTCGATCCGTTCGAACAGGTTCTCGCCACCTTCCTCGAACAGCGGCACCAGAGCCTCTTCCAGACCGGGCCTGCCCTGGGAAGAAAGCGCAGCCGGTTCCGCGTCAGCACTCCGGGAGGCTGGCGCCGCCGCTCCCGGCTGCCAAGCGGCGCGCGCCTGGAGTTGGAGGTCCGCAGGGCTGATGACGCCGCTCTCGCACATCAGCAGAGCATGATGAATGGCGTTTTCCAGCTCTCTGATATTGCCGGACCAATTATGCTGCACCAAAGCCCGCTCCGCTTCCGGCGAGAGGACGGCATGCGCATAGCCGAGCCGCTGGCAATGCTGGCGCAGGAAGAAGGCGGCAAGGGGGAGGATATCGCGCGGCCGCTCCCGCAAGGCGGGCAGTTCGAGCGAGGCGACGCGCAAACGATAGAACAGATCCTCGCGGAACCGGCCCGAAGCCACAGCCCGTTCCAGATGAACGTTGGTGGCGGCGATCAGCCGCACATCGATCGGGCGGCTCGTGCGGGAGCCCACACGCACAACCTCACGTTCCTGCAACACGCGCAGCAGCTTGACCTGCATCGCAAGCGGCAGGTCGCCAATCTCATCCAGGAACAATGTGCCGCCATGAGCGGCTTCGAACCAGCCTTCCTTGGCGTTGACCGCGCCGGTGAACGCGCCCTTTTCGTGACCGAACAACTCTGCCTCGACCAGTGTTTCCGGCAGGGAACCGCAATTGACGGCGACGAAGCGCCCTTCGCGCCGCGCGCTCAGCTCATGTACATGACGCGCGACGATCTCCTTGCCCGTGCCGGTCTCGCCGATGATGAGGACATTGGCCTCGCTCGGCGCGATGCGGCGGATGCGGTCAAGCAACGCGCGCGACAGTGGATCTTCGAACACCATCGCGGACGCGCGCACCGACTTGGTGAGCAAGCGCGGATCGGAATAGGTCAGGAAGGAATCGTTATTGGCCAATGCCTTGCCTCCTTCTGAGGGGTGATCGGCGTTTTCGCGCCGGCAGGCTGCACCCGCCTGCCCGCGAGACATGGTCGACGGCCGCCGCCGCAGGCGGGCTCCGCTCCATCATGCGCGAGAAGGACGGGTGGTGCGCTGCGCATCGGGATCAAGCCACTTCGAGCGCCGCTTCGGCTTCCAGCTCCCGCACGATCGGCAGGACATTGCGGCCGAAATATTCGACCTCCTCCTGGAAATGCAGGAAGGCCGAGAGGATGAGGTCGACGCCGACAGCCTTCAGCGCAATGATGCGCTCGGCGATCTGGCGGGGCGTGCCGATCAGGTTCGTCTTGAACCCGTCATTATACTGGACGAGGTCGTTGAAGGTCGACTTGGCCCAATTGCCCTCACCCTCCGGCGAAGCCTTGCCTGCCTGGCTTACCGCCGATCCGAACGCCTGGACCGCCTCCGGATCCGCTTGCGCGATGATGTCGTCGAGGACCTGCCGGGCCTCCTCCTCGGAATCGCGCGCGATGATGAAGGCGTTGACACCGATTTTGACGCTGCGCCCTTCGGCCGCCGCCTTGGCCCGCACGTCGTCGACCTGTGCCGTGATCCCTTCGATGCTGTTGCCATTGGTGAAGTACCAGTCGGACACGCGCGCCGCCATGTCGCGCGCCGCGCGCGAACTGCCGCCCTGAAACACCTCGGGATGCGGCTGCTGCAGCGGTTTGGGTTGCAGCGTATAGTCAGTGAAACGGTAGAAATCGCCACGGAAGCTGAAGTTGTCCGTAGTCCAGATGCCTTTGAGCGCGCGAATGAATTCCTCAGAGCGGCGATAGCGCTCGTCATGTTCCAGCCAATATTCGCCAATGGCGGTGAACTCGCCCTTGAACCAGCCGCTGACGAGGTTGATGGCCACTCGGCCCCCGCTGATCTGATCGATGGTGGCAAGCTGCTTGGCAACGACAGCCGGAGTCCACGGCCCCGGCAGGATCGCGGCGATGACCTTCAGCCTGGTCGTCGCCGCCAGCAGCGCCTGGCTAAAGGCAACCGGCTCATGCTGATATTCTGCGCCATAGCCTGCGGTGAAGCGGATTTGCGAGAGCGCATAGTCGAAGCCTGCCGCTTCCGCGATCTGGGCGAGCTTGCGGTTGTAATCGATGTCCCAGCTCGTCCGCTGCTGGATCTTGCTGACGACCAGGCCGCCGCTGACATTGGGCACCCAATAGGCAAAGCGAACTGGTTCGACTGAGGGGGAGGACATGGGCAATCTCCTGTCGTGATGGGGAAGGATTGGGGGAGTCAGAGCTGGGCCAGAAAGGGCTGGCGCAGAATGGCAGCATGCGTTGCCTCCAGCCGGTTGAGCCAGGGGAGAGCGGCATCGACCGCCCTTGAGATGCGCTCGACGAGGGCAGGACTGGCCGGGCGAAAATCGATGAAGTCGCCTTCGGCCGCGTAGATGCCGAGCGGGAGCGGTACTGCGTCGAAAAAGGCAAATAGCGGGCGCAATTGATGATCGATCATCAGCATGTGCCGCTCCGTGCCACCCGTCGCGGCGAGCAGCACCGGACGCCCGACCAGCGCCTCCCGCCCGACAAAGTCGAACAGATGCTTGAGGAGCCCGGTATAGGATGCCCGGTAGACGGGACTGGCGACAATCAGCAGGTCCGCCTCCTCGATAGCCTGAACGGCAGCGAAGGCATCGGCGGGCAGATCCGCGCGCTGCATTGCGCCGCCGACCTGCGGCCCGATTTCGGAAAGCTTCACCGTGCGAACGCGAGCGGGAAGCGCGGCTTGCAATTCGCCGATTATCGCATCGAGCAACGCCTCGGTGCGGGAGGGCTGCTGCAGTGATCCGGCAATGGCCGTAACGTTGAGCATTTTGGTCATCGAACTGCTTCCTTGTGGACGAGCTTCACTAAGCAGAAATCGTGCCAATTTTATTATATCTTTATATTTCAGTTGATTACCTCGGTTTTCTTCCAAACCGTTCTGCCGACATGCTTCTTATTGCGCAGCGATGTGCTGATCCGCTGCTGCATAAGCAGCAGGACGCAATCAGGAGTAGAAGGTAGGCAGCGGCTCCTGATCGTTGAGCGCCCAGTCCCCGAGTTCCCGCAGCTTGTAGTCGACCGGGTCATGCAGGGCGTGGGTGCGCAAATTGCGCCAGAAGCGGTCGAAACCGAAACGCCCCATGGTCGAGCGAGCGCCCATCACATCGAACATCCGGTTTGTGATCTCCATCCCGCCGCGGATCGACGCGACCTTCGCGGTAGCGATGCCGATGGCCGTTTCCGACCGCTGCTGCCCGGATAGGACGTCGTTCTGCTCCCATGCGGCATCCAGCAGAGCCGCGGCACGATCGTTGAGCAACCGCGCACCTTCCAGAGCAAGCCAGAACTCCCCAGCCCGCTCCAGTGCATAGGGGTCTTTCGACTGCTGCTCGGCGGCCGAAAACAACCAGCGGCGCGTCTCGCCATGGACATATTTCTTCGTTGCCCGGAACGCGCCTTCGGCAATGCCCAGATAGATGTTGGACAGGATGAGCTGGGCGATGAGCGGGCGCAGCGTCGCGAAGGTCGACCCCAGCGGTCCCGGCGTCTGCAATATCTCGCTTTCCTCGATGCGCACCTCTTCGAAGGTCACGGTTCCACTGTCCGTCTGGCGCTGGCCGATATTGTCCCAGTCGTCATGAGGGGTGATGCCTTTCCGGTCGCTGGGGATCGCGGCGATGACAAGCCGGTCGAGCCCAGCTTGGCGTGCCGAGACAATCAGGCGATCGGAATCGAGTGCGCCGGAACAGAAGCTCTTGTGCCCACTGAACGACCGCCAGCCGGACTGCGCCGTGCTGACCATGCGGCTGTCGAGCGGATTGAGCGCATTCCCCCAGAACAAGGGCGCGCGCGCCGTATCCCGATAGGCCGATTCCCACTGATCCGGCGCGCCGAAGAGGCGGACGGTCGCCAGCAGCAGGTGATGGAAGGCATAGACATGAGCAAGCGAGCTGTCCGCCGACGCCAGAATGCGCACGGTCTTCATCACGGTCGTCCAGTCGCCGCCGAGGCCGCCATAAGCGACCGGGATGCTCAGGCACAAAAGCCCGCTTTCCCGCAGCAGATCGCGCTCCACCTTCGGCGTTCCGCCGGCGCGGTCGCGATTGGGCGCGGAAAGGTCAAACAGCTCGGCCAGAGCATGGGTCCGGGCCAGCGGATCACTGGCTCCTGGGCTGGCCGCCTGTAAACCCTTGCCGTCCGAAGTCGTCGAGTGGAAGTCCATCCTACCATCCTCCAAAATGCCGCATTCGGCCGCGGCGGCTGACGATGATCAGGGCAGCAAGCACCGTGCCAGTCCCAAAAGGCGCCTAAATCCGGAGATGTCGAAAGGGTCAGCAGGCCCAGGGAAGCGCCGTTGCTGATCGAGTGCTGCTGAAGAAGCAGCCGATCAGCAGGTTCACCCCAGATTGGAAGGCATGAACAGGCGGACGTTCACCGGACCGAACGTCGCGACTCCGCTGTCAAATCGGAACTTGAATGTTATACATTTTAATATATTTTCTGCGGTGTTGTTTAGGCCCATGAAGGACATGCCGCCAGCAAATCTGTCGGCGCTCATGGCGCAAGTCACGGAGTCAATATTGCTCTCGATCCTCAAAAATGCATGGTATGCGGCGGCTTTTTCGGATGAGGTGATCGATAAGCCGCTGTCCCGGACCCTGATCGAGCGAAAGGTCGCCCTGTTCCGCGGCGAAGATGGCAAGGTGGGCATGATCCTGGACCGCTGTCCCCATCGCTTCGCACCCCTTTCCGCAGGCCGGCAGGATGGCGACACGCTGGAATGCCCTTATCACGGACTGCGCTTCAACCGCGCTGGCGAATGCGTCTACAATCCGCATTCCAAGACAAAGGGGCCATTGCGGGCGGCGGACATCCCGTCCTGGCCCGTGATGGAACGCTACGGCATTATCTGGTTCTGGCCGGGCGACCCGCAACAGGCGGATGAATCCAGCCTTCCGTCGATCGATTTTCTCGACAAGCCGGAGGAATATGCGCTGGTCAAGGGTCGGCTCCATGTCCGCGGCCATTATGAACTCGTCGTGGATAATCTGCTGGACCTAAGCCATGCCGCTTTCATCCACCCTCAGTTCAGCGGCGGCGCCAACACGCCCGAGGAGATACTGGCCGCTACCAGCCAGCGCCTGGAACGGCGCGCAAGGTCGATCGTGAACCACCGCATCCGCACCGGCCTCGGACCGTCCTCCGCCCATGTCCGGTTGTTCGGCATGGACCCGGACATACCGGTCGCATCCGACCTCACCATGACATGGTACCCCCCCGCGATGTTGGATTTTGCGCTGGGCAGCTGGGAAATGGGGCAGGAGCGCGAACAGGGCATCCACATTCCCCAACTGCACATCATCACACCGGAAACCGAGTTTACATCGCATTATTTCTTCATCAACGGGCGCAATCGGCGGCAGGGTGAACCCGAAGTTGACAAGGCCCTTCTGGATTTCTTCGACATGGCATTCGCCCGGCAAGATGAACCGATGATCGAGATGGTGCAGGCCAATATGGGCGCTGTGAGCGATATTAACGAACTGGGCCCGATCCTTCTTCCCACCGACGCGGCTCCCGTCTCCGCCCGCCGCATGCTGGCAGACCTGATCGCGACAGAAAGGCATGATGCGGAAAGCCGCCAATCGAACGAGGGGGTAGAACTCACCGCATCCTGACGCACCGGGACGAATGGTCCTGACTAAGCGGCAAATTGCCAACTTCGGACGAATATCTTCATGTAGCCTTGGCATATATGCTCGCCAGCTGCGGCGTACGTAAAAATATTCTTCGCTCTGATGCATGCCACCAATGCCGAAAAGACAATGTGGGGCTGCTCAACAAGGAACCCCCTTGATCGCTGCCCCAATATCGCCTATCAAAATAGACTAACAATATTGCCGCTAAAGCATAGAGAGGGATAGAAATGGCCATGACCGCTCCGACGGATATTGTCGGCCGCCATGCGACGAATGGCCGGCCCATCCTGCAATCCAGCGAACATGCGCTGGCAGAGGCGCGGGCCCTGCTTCCCCTGCTGGCGCAGCAGGACAGCCAATTCGAAGCCGATCGGCGCCTGCCCGACGCTGTGGTCGACCGAATCCGCGCCACCGGCCTGTTCGGCATCGTCATGCCGCGCGATCTGGGTGGTTCCGAACTGGGCTTTGCGGACCTGGTCAGGGTCACGGCGGAAATCGGGGCCGTGTCGGGCTCGGCGGCCTGGATCTATGGCGTTCTGGCCGGCCATAGCTGGCTGATCAACCTGTTCCCCGCCGATGCGCAGCAGGAGGTGATGCAAGATCCCACCACGCTGCTCGCCACCGTTTTTCGCCTTAATGGCGAGGTTGTGGAGGAAGGGGACGGCTATCGGCTGCGGGGAGGCCTTGGCCGATTCTGTTCGGGCATTGATTATGCCAGCTGGGTCATCATCGGCAATGCGGTCAAGAAATCCGACGGCAGCATGGAGCCGCGCTTCTTCGTCATACCCAGGTCGGATCTGGAGGTTCTGGACGACTGGCACACAATGGGCATGCGGGCGACGGGCAGCCGGTCGATCAAGATCGACGATGCCTTCATTCCGGCCCACCGCAGCTGTTCGTTGGCGGACATGCTGGCTGGCTCCACGCCGGGTGCCCGGCTCCATGAATCAGCCGTCTATCGCCTGCCCTTCTCAAGTGTCGCCCCTTTCTCCATCGTTGGCGCGCCATTGGGCATGGTACAGGGGATGATCAAGCGCTTCGCCGACGATCTGGGCAGCAAGCTGGCCGAGGCGGATCCGCTGGAGGTCGCCGAACAGTCCGCAACGCTTGGGCGCATCGCGGAAGTCTCGGCAGAGGTGGACGCCGCATTGGCGCTGGTGATCGCAGACGCGGAAACCATCGACCGCGCCCGGGATCCGCGGGAAATCACGCCGCTGATCAGCGCCCGCATATCCCGCGATTGGGCATGGGCCGTGCAGCGCGCCCGTCATTCCGCCAACCGCGTCTTCGAAGCGTCGGGCGGCACCGCCATCTATGACGGGGAACGAATGCAGCAGATGTTCCGCGACATTAATGCCTCGTCGCAGCATTTCGCCTTCACCTGGGACCGGGCCATGCCGGCATATGGCCGGGCGATGGCGGGCCTGAAGCCAGGCAGCTTCGCCCTGCCCTCCCGCAAATAGGGGGTCGGCGAGCCAGGTCGAAAAGGATGCCCGCGATGTGTGGCATCCGCATCGCCGATGTAGCGTCGCGCATCCCAATCCGTCTGGGGTACGCACCCCGCTACCTCGCGCGCTTTCGCAGTGGATGGAAACGCTTCCCGACCGGGAAATCAGCGGATCAAGGAACTGCGTTGAAAGCGACAGCGAAATGTGCATAAGATCGTTATACGATTAATTATATCAATTATCCGATAGGAACATTCATGGCGCAGCATGTCCAGGACACGATCATCTGCGTGTCGGCCAATGGCAAGACCGACTCCTCCAGCCAGCGCGCGGCGCGACGGATGCTCGTCGCCACGGCGGACGGCGTGCTCGACTTCAGGCGCAGCGGGCCGGGCGCGCCGTGGAAGCTGGAGGATGAAAGGCTTTTGCCTGGCCGCCATGTCAGCGCGCTCGTCTATGACGAACCCACCGGCCTTCTTTTCGCGGGGCTGCATTACGAGGGCGGGTTGTTGGTCAGCCAGGACGAGGGCGCCTCATGGGAGGCACGCAATACCGGGTTGGATTCGGGTCATGTCTATTCGCTGCTGGTGCAGCATGTCGGCTCTGCCACGATCCTGAACCTGGGAACCGAGCCAGTGATGTTTTATCGCAGCTTCGACCTGGGCAAGAGCTGGCAGGCCTATCCCAAATGCACCGAGGTAGAAGGGACTGAACACTGGTTCTTCCCGCGCTCGGCGCCCCATATCAAACATATTGCGTCACACCCCTCCCGTCCTGAAACCATCTATATATGCGTGGAACAAGGCGATCTGCTGCGCAGTGACGACAGCGGAGAAAATTGGCGGTCGATCAATTCGATGGAACGGCCTGACGACAAGTTCCGCCGCGATCAGCATCGCGTCATATTCGTGGGCGACAATGCCGAAGAACTTTATCTGACCACCGGCATCGGACTCTACCACAGCAGCGACGACGGCGAAAATTGGGAGCGATTGACCGACACGTCACACGAATGCGCCTATCCCGACCCCTTCTTCATCCACCCGCATCAGGACCTGCTGTTCATGGTAGGGGCCGGCATGAACCCCAATCCCAATTGGGGCGCGGCAGGCACGGCCTATCCCAAGTTCATGACCAGTACGGATCGCGGCCAGAGCTGGCAGGTGGCGATGAATGGCATGCCTGATCCAGTCGCCGGCAATCTGGAAGTGGCTGCGATGCATGTGTCCGAAGAAGGCGGCGTCGAACTCTATACGGGATCTGCCTGTGGGGAATTTTTCGCAAGCTTCGACAACGCCCAAAGTTGGACCCAGATCGGTCGCGGCCTGCCACCCATGTCGAAAGGGCCGCATTTCCGGCATTTCCTGCCGCCCGAAGAGCGCGTCGCCTATGAAGAGAAACTCAAGGCGATGAACGCCTTTGCCTGACGCGGACCGGTTTACGAGAGGAAGTGGAGTGATGACGGAAACAAGCCGCGCTGCGGTCAAGACCGGCGTGGAACAGACCGAGCTGCGCGAATTCGCCTTGCCCCGGCTCGGCGACGACGATGGGCTGCTGCGCGTGGAATCCTCCGGCGTGGGTGGCAGCGATCCTGAAACCTATCGTCGGGAAAATGCCGCGCCATGCATCATGGGCCATGAAAATGTCGGGACGGTCGTGGATCTGGGCCAGGCCGCGCAAAGGCGCTGGGGCATCAAACCGGGCGACCGCATCGCATTGCACGAATATCTGCCCTGCTGGCATTGCCACTGGTGCCGGCAGGGCGATTTCCGCCTGTGCATGGAAGCAGATTTCTTCAATGTGAAGGATCGCTTCAACACCCTGCGCTATGGCACATGCAACGCGGACATCCCTCCCCATTTGTGGGGCGGCTTTGCAGAATATATGTATCTCGCCCCCAATGCGGTGATCCACAGGATCCCGGCCACGATGGACGCGCGTCATGCGACGATGGCAGTGCCGCTGGGCAATGGCGTACAATGGGCGGTGTTGGATGGGGGCGCGGGCCTGGGCAAAACCGTGCTGGTGTTCGGTCCGGGGCAGCAGGGGCTTAGCTGCGCGCTCGCGGCCAAGGCGGCGGGCGCGCTCAAAGTCATCATCGTAGGGCTCAGTCGCGACCGTGTGCGTCTCGACCTCGCCTTGCATCTGGGCGCGGACATCGCTGTCGATGCGCAACAAGAGGATCTTTCGCGGATTGTGGCGGCGGCTACGGACGGCAAGGGTGTTGACGTGGTAGTCGATACCACCGGGGATCCCGATGGCACCATAGCCGAACAGGCGGTCGCCCTTTCCGCCAAGGGCGCGTGGTTGAGCCTCAACGGACTTGGCGCGACAGTGCCGATCAATGAGATCAAGAAGCGCTACCTCACTGTCCGGGCGCCCCGCGGCCACAGCTATGGCGCAGTGCAAACGGCGTTGAACATCATCGCGAGCGGCATGTGGCCGATCGACAGGATGTGCAGTCACGATTTCGGATTGGACACAGTGCATGACGCCATCCTGGCAACAGCGGGACGGGGAATCGAAGGCGCAATCCACGTAACGGTAAGTCCGGCCAATGATCGGCAAAAATAAAATTTGAATGGAAAAGGAAATTATCGGCGGAAATGAAGGGTAGAATAACCAGTCCTGACCAGATCATGCCTTCGGCATATCACCGGCCGAAGCAGGCCTTGGTAAGGATTGCTTCACCTTCCTGCTCAGGATCTTCGGGACAGAACGGTTTTCGTGTCTTTTCTATAAAGACCTGGTGCTCTCACGAACTACCAGGATGGGAGGCATGACCACACTCGGGGTATTTTTCCCTCCCATTCTTTCCTTGAGCTTTTCGACCATCAATTTGGCGCCGCGGGAAATTTCCTGCCGGATAGTGGTCAGGGGTGGGGCCGAATAAGAAGACAGGGGAAGGTCGTCAAACCCTACAACCTGAACATCCTGAGGTATCCGCTTTCCAATGCGGTGCAGGGCGCTCAAGGCTGAGAGCGCGATCAGGTCAGAGGCAGCCACGATGCCATCATAGGAGAATCTTGATGACAAGGATTTCTCGATCTGTGGCCCCATATCCTCCCCTGCGAGCGTGATTTTCACATGCTTCAAAGCGATGCCCGCCGCTGCCGCCGCCGCTTTGGCGCCTTCGAGCCGCATCTGGATTTCGATCCCCGCCGCATCGCCCATAAAGAGCAATTTGCGCGCGCCCGTGGCGACGAGATGTTCGACGGCCAGCCGTCCGCCGGCGAGATTGTCGGTGCCGACTACACAATGGCGCTGGTGTGCCCGCTGGTGTCCCCATATGACCAATGGCTCATATTGCGCCGCCACCTCCTCGATAATGTCGAACTGGTCCGACTGGCCAATAACCAACACGCCATCGACCATTCCCGAGCGTGTGACCTTTTCGAGCCAGTCCTTTGTTCCGTCCGGAATGACACGGCTAAGCATCAAATCATATCCGCACTCGGCGAGCTCGTCCGCCAGGTGGCCAAGAAGGGTCAAGAAGAATGGGTCCGAAATATGTTGGCGTCTTTCGTGGCCCAGGGGAATGACCACACCCACAAATCCGGTACGACGAGAGCGCAATTTACTCGCCATCTGATTGGGCCGAAAATCATGTTTCTTGGCCAATGACTGGATACGTTCCCGCGTCTCCGAATTCACAATGCTTTTATCGGCAAGCGCCCTTGAAACGGTACCCGTCGAAACACCGGCGATGCGCGCCAGATCTGCAAGGGTCCTCACGATCTCGGGTTGGGTAATGGTGGTTGGCGGAGCTGTTACGCCTTCTTTTGCGGTTTTGCGCTTCTTCATCACGATGGTCACTTATCATCTTGCAGGTTGATTAGGAAGGAAGTTATCCCCGTCCCGCTGACGCCTGAGCCAGTAGAGCGTCTCCGAATAGGGCGGCATGCGCCGACATGCCTGACTCGCTTAATCTCGCGGAACAGATTGCCTTGTTCTTCCGATCACAACTTCTTGCCTTTCTTGCAATCGTTTGTAAATCTCTCGCGATGATCGAATCCGACAATCCACATTCTGTCTCCTTCTCGCCTCTCGAGTGGCGAGCGTCAGCCTTCTGCCGGCGGGCTGCGCAACCGAGTCGCGCGCCAGTCCTGGACGCTTCAGAGATCCATCGCGTCCTGAATGACCTGGACGTGTGGGACGCATGGCCCCTTGCCGACCGTTCCGGCGCCCCGGTCGCCTGGCGAGGAGGAGAATTGTGGTTCGCGCTGGCAGCGCCCGCCTTTGACGATCCGGAGGCTCGGCACGCCCATGCCCGCATCCACCACTTTCATCGGACCGACCGCTTCGAACATATAGCGGCTACCTTTCCCGACGGGTTTTCGCCAGGCAGCCGCGAATGGTCGGGGTCGGCGATATTGGATGGTGATGAAGTCACTCTCTATTTCACCGCCGCCGGCTATCGTGATGAAGACGCGATCAGTTTCCAGCAGCGCCTGTTCGCATCTACGACACGCCTTTCCGACGATCCCGAAACCGTATTCACCGACTGGTCCGAACCACGTGAACTGGTGAAACCCGATGACATATTCTATGTCAGCCAGCACGAAGGAACCGGACAAATTGGCGAGATCAAGGCTTTTCGCGATCCGTTTCCCTGGACCGATAGCGATGGGTCACAATATCTGCTGTTCACTGCCTCGGCCGCGCAAAGCCGGGATCGGTTCAACGGTGTGATCGGCTGCGCCCTGCGGGGGGAGGATGGCGCCTTTACGGCCTTGGCCCCGCTGGTCGATGCCTGCGGCGTCAATAACGAACTGGAACGCCCGCATATCGTCGAACATGGAAGTCAGCTCTATTTGTTCTGGTCTACCCAGGCGAAGGTGTTCGCGCCCGGCATCACCGCGCCTACGGGACTTTATGGCGCTGTGGCGGAGCAGTTGAAGGGGCCCTGGCGCCTCCTGAACGGCGACGGGCTGGTCTTTGCCACCCCTGAAAATGAGCCCTTCCAGACCTATAGCTGGTGGGTTCTGCCGGATCTTTCCGTAACCAGCTTCGTCGATTATTGGGGTGTCGACGATCCCGACGCCGAACGGAAGCCGGCGGGCCGATCGCATTTCGGCGGCACGTTCGCGCCGTTCCTGCACCTGCGCCTGACAGGTGACCAGGCCCGGCTGGAGACATAGGCATCATGGGCAAGCTGGCAGCGATTGAATTGGGCGGCACGAAGACCATCCTGGCGTTGGGCCGCGATGGCCATATCGACGAACGCGTCGAATTTCCCACCACCACCCCGCAGGAGACGATCTCTCGCGCCATCGCGACGATCAACGGTTGGCGCGATATCCATGGGATCGATGCGATCGGCATTGCCAGCTTCGGCCCGGTCCGCGTTTCTCCCACCGCCCCCGATTCCGGCACCATACTCGCAACACCCAAGCCTGGCTGGAGCTGGACTCAGGTCAAGGTGCCCTTCGCCTCTGCATTTGGATGCCCGGTCAAGCTGGACACGGACGTGAACGGAGCCGCTTTGGCAGAGCACCGGCATGGCAATGGCCGCGGATGCGCAAGCCTGGTCTATCTCACGATCGGCACCGGCCTGGGCGGCGGCGTATTGCTGGACGGCAAGCCGGCGCAAGGGCTGCTACATCCCGAGATCGGGCACCTGGCCCTGCGGCGCGCGCCGGGCGACGATTTCGCGGGCGCATGCATCTTCCACCAGGATTGCGCCGAAGGGCTGCTGTCCGGCCCCGCCCTCGCAGCCAGGTTCGACATGTCCTTGCCGAACGTTCTGCCGACCGACCCTCGCTGGGATTTTGTCGCGCATGATCTTGCGCAATTGTTCGTATCGCTGATCCTGACGGTGTCGCCTGAAAGGATCATCGTGGGTGGCGGCGTGACGTTGCGCCAGCCCCACCTTCTGGACATGGCGAAATCCAGGGTGCCTGCCATATTGAACGGATATTTGCCCGATTATACGGACGAACTTCTGTCTCACCTGATAACCACGCCCCGGTTGGGAAATGATGCAGGCCCCGTCGGCGCGCTCATACTGGCCGAGCAGGCGCTTGAAGATGCGGGCGGATAAGGGCCGATACGAACCAGCCGGACCAGACCGGCGGCGCGATATCACAAGTTGAGGAGAGAAAGAATGAACAGGCGGGAATTTGCGATGCTGGGCGTCGGCGCATTGGCGGCGGCCGTCATGCCGGTCCGGTCGATGACCGCGGCCATGGCTGCTTCCACGCCCGCGGCGGGCGCTGGCGCCGACGCGCTGAAATATGTGGATCCGGCGCTGCAAGCGGCGGCGCGCGAGACACTCAAATTTGCGCCGATCACCTCAATCGATGCCAAGGTCTTGAAAGAAATGCGCGGCATGAGCGAGAAATTCGCGGGTGCGCGCCTTCCCGACGTTCCGGTCCAGGAACAGCACGTGCCCGTCGGCGGCGGGGCGCCCGATGTCACGGTCTATGTCATCAATGCCCGTCCGGGCGACCGCCGTCCTGGCATCCTGCACACGCATGGCGGCGGCTACATCGCAGGTTCGGCCAAGTGGGAAGTGCCCCGCCTCCAGAAGCTGGCGCAGGAAATGGACTGCATCATCGTCAGTGTCGACTATCGACTCGCCCCGGAAACGACCTACACCGGGTCGATCGAGGATAATTATGCCGGGCTGAAGTGGATGTACAACCGCGCTGCCCAGATCGGCCTTGATACGACGCGTATCGCCCTGATGGGTGAAAGCGCTGGCGGCGGGCATGCCGCGCGGCTGGCGATCACGGCGCGTGATCGGCGCGAGGTGCCGATCGCGTTGCAGGTGCTGGTCTATCCCATGCTTGACGATCGCACCGCCAGTTCACGGGCCGTGCCGCCCTTCATCGGCGCTATCGGCTGGGGACCGGAGGCGAACCGATATGGCTGGCAGGCCTTTCTGGGCCAGCAACCGGGCACGTCGACCGTCCCTGCCGCCGGCGTGCCGGCGCGTGTCAGCGACCTTTCCAATCTGCCGCCCGCATGGATCGGCGTGGGCAGCATCGATCTGTTCGTGAGCGAAGACATGGAATATGCCCGCCGCCTGATCGACGTTGGTGTTCCCACCGAACTCTATGTCGTTCCCGGCGCTTTCCACGGCTTCGATGTCATCGGCGCCGATACGGAACCGGCGGCTCGCTTCACCAAGTCGAAATTGGATGCCCTGCGCCGAGCTTTCAGGAAATAGGGGGTAAGGGTCGACGCGGATTGACTGGCATGCCCGGTCGATCCGCGCTGGCTCGCGCTCCATCGGCGATCGGAACGGCCGCCACGCTTCCAGCATATCAGTATGAATGGGATTGATGCGATGAATAAGTTCCTGCATTCGACCGGCTTGATGCTGCCGTTGGCGCTCGCCGGACTGGCCATCGCAAGTCCCGTGTCAGGCGCGCCTGCGGCCGCGACGGGCGACCTGCACCGCGATTATGACTATCTGGAAGCTGGCCGGCGCAGCCCTTACCGCCTCTATGTGCCGACCACCTATGATCCGAAACGGGCCTATCCACTGGTGGTGATGCTGCACGGCGGCGGATCGGACGAAAATGAAATGTTCGAAAATACGGACATCCGGGCTCTCGCGGAATCGCGCGGGGTGATCGTCGTGGCGCCACTGGGCTATCCAAGCGGCGGCGGATACGGGAATTTCTTTCCCATCGTGACCACGGCAGCATCCAAGCAACAGGTCATCGCCATGACCGGCAACCAGGTCGCAAGCACGCCGAAATCGGTCCCGCAACCGGCAGCACAGGCCAGATCGCCGTCCGCCGCGCCAGAAGACTATATCGAGATGCCGGGAGGTTTGCTCAACGATCCCAAATCAGCGGAGATGAGCGAGCATGACGTCCTCAACGTCGTGAAACAGGTTCAGGGGCAATATCAGGTCGATCCGAAGCGCATCTACCTGACGGGCAATTCGATGGGTGGGTGCGGGACGCAATATCTGGCCGCCCGCTACCCTGAAATATGGGCCGCCGTCGCGAGCGCGGGATGCCTTGTCGGCAGTTGGGCCTATCCGTTCCGCCGCCTCAAGGACGCGCATCTGGCCATCATGTATGTCCATGGCGAGTTCGACCACCATTCCAACCCCCGCTGGGCCAAGGCGCTCAGTAAGACGGCGGCCGATAATGGCGTTGAAACGGAGTATCTGATGGTTCCCGGCGGCACCCATGGCAGCGCCTACAGCATTGCCATGCCGCAAATCCTCGACTTCCTGCTGCGACACAGCAAAGGCTGATGCCGGACTGAAGCACGATCGCCGACGCATCATGCTCCAGTGCCAGCCAATGGGGTCTGTCCTGCGCTCCGTTCAGTGCGAATCCAACAGGAATGCAAGGGGGACGCGGCCATAGACCACCTGGCCCATGCCCGTTCGCCAGTCGGTCCAGGCGGCATGCACATAGTCGGCACTGGCTGCTACTACGTTGATGAAATCGCCCCGCGCCGCATAGTCCTTCGCGAAGGCCGTCGGCACGATCGAGCGGGCTGTCGACAGCCGCACCGCCGGCCGAAACGCCTTTCCGTCCGGCGCCGCCGCCACGAACACGTCATAGGCGCCATCCTGATAATAGCCGCGCCACATCAGGACCAGCGTCCCGTCCGGCGCATAGCTGAGCGCAGGACGGGACGCGCGCACCACAGCCCCATCGACGGTCGCCGCTGACACGGTCTGCCATGTCATGCCGCTGTCGCCCGTGACCATTACATCGGGACTAGGCCGATCCTTCCTGATCATCGCCAGCGCGTAGACATTCTCGCGCTTCTCATCCGCCGCGATCGGCGGATAGTGGACCAGCGTGTCCATTTCCTTCGATGCCGCGACGAAATGATGGACCACCTGTCCGCCATGCGGGCCGCTGGCGAACACCACGCACAGGCACTCCACCCCGGTCAGCGGTACATGATCAGCCATGTAGGCAAAAGCGATCCGACCATGCGCCGCGGCAATATGCCCATCCCAGCGCTGCGGCCATTGCAGGTCGCCAAACGCCTGTATCGGCGCCCAGCTGACCCCGCCATCCTTCGAGGTGACGTAGAAACGCTGAGAGTGCGCCGCCCCCTCCGGCGGGGCGGGATAGCCACCGGACAGGATGATCGTTCCGTCCGCCTTGTCCACATACAGGCGCGCGCCATCCCATGGCGTTTTCTTCGCTACTTCGGGAACGGCCGGGTTGGGCGCGAACTTGTCGAGCATGCCCGTGGCGATTGGCGCGACCAGAGGGGACCAGCTTGCCCCGCCATCGGCCGAAGCACGCATCGCGACTCGGCCCGGCGGTGGCGTGTCCTTCGGTGCGTTTTGCGGCAATTCACCGGCCAGAGTTGCGGCAACCAGCAGCTTGCCGTCGCGATCGAAATCGACGTCGGGGGCATTGCATTTGGGCGTGTCGGGCGTGCCCCACTCCAATGGCTGGCTGCTGAAACGCACGCCCCCGTCGGTGGATAGCGATACATAGCACCGCATTTCCCGGCCTTCACCGCTGGTGGCGGCGACATTGGTGGACAGGGTGCGCCAGATTATGGCGACTCGATCGGGATCGCGCGGATCGACCGTTATGGCAGGGACGGAAGCCGCATGGGAGAGTTCGCCGGGACTGAGGCGGCGGTTGATGACATCTGCGCCTGCCGCGCCGGCGCTCCACGCCGTCCCCGTATGAACCGCACCGGTCAGCGCCATAGTCATCGCCATGGCAAGCGCCATTTGTCGCTTCATAACCTCTCCTTTTGGACCATTGCCCGATCCTGCCGCACTGACCGTTTACAATCAATTGCAATCGTGCAAAACCGCCATTTCCACGCCAGTAAGAGAATGGCGTCCATATAGTCAGGAGAGCACTGAAATGCGCATAGGGCGCCGCCCTTCCCTGGGCCTCATCACCGCCAGCTTGCTCCTGGGCGCGGGGGCTGTTCCAGCCTCGGCATCAGCACAGGATAATAAGGGGCACCCGGAAATAACGGTGGATGACGACGGCACGCTCCATGTGCCGGAACTCACCGTCCCCACCTCCAGCTTCCTGACGCCGGAGGGGAAGGCGTTCCTCACCTATCAGCTCAAGAGCATGAAGGACCCCCGCTCGAAGATCCTGCCGCCCGGTGGCGAATTGCCCTTCTTCATGATTCCCTATCTCAAGTCCGCCGAGCAGATGTTCAAGGTCGACATCAAGGAGACCAAAGTTGCGGGCATACCGGCGATGGTCTTTACCCCGAAGGATGGTGTGAAGCCGGAGAATCGAAACCGCGTCTTGTTGAATCTCCATGGCGGCGGCTTCATGGGTTGCTATCCGGGCTGCGGAAAGCTGGAATCGATGCCCCTGGCCGCACTTGGCGGGTACAAGGTGATCATGATCGATTACCGTCAGGGACTTGATCACAAATTCCCTGAAGCAAGCGAGGACGTCGCCAAGGTCTATCGGGAATTGCTCAAAAGCTACTCGCCCAAGCGCATCGGCATCTATGGCTGTTCGGCGGGCGGAATATTGGTCGGCCAGTCGCTCGCCTGGTTCGACAAGGAAAAGCTGCCCATGCCCGGCGCGGCGGGAATATTCTGCGCTGGCATGACGCTGTCCGACGTCCAGTTCGGCGGCGACGCGAACTTCATCTCCACCCCGTTCGGCGAAGCGCAGATGCCTGCGGAACCGCCGCCGCCCAAGGGCGCTGGCCTGCCGCCCATCCCCTATTTCAGCAAGGTCCGCTACGACGACCCGCTGGTGGCCCCGGCCAACTCACTGGAACTGCTTGCGAAATTCCCGCCAACGCTGTTTATCACGGGTAACCGTGCCTTTGATTTCAGCTCGGCCATCTATTCGCATGGCCGCATGGTGAAGGCGGGGGCGGAGGCGGACCTCCATGTCTGGGATGGCCTGTTCCACGGCTTCTTCATGAACCCGGCCGTTCCGGAATCAAGGGATGCGTTCGACGTGATGATCAAATTCTTCGGCAAGCATCTGGCACGCTGAACGAAACAGATGAACAGCCGGTCGAAATGCACAAAGCGCGACCGTGAACGACCCGCCCCACTTCTTGCAAGCGGGAGCGGGAAAGCCGCTGTGATAGGGAAATCATCATGAGTATTTGTTCCAAGGAGGGCCGGCTGGCCGGCCTCCTGCCTCGGCTGATCCTGGCATCGTCTCTGCTTGCCGTCGCGACGGCAACGTTCGCCCAGCCCGCGCCATCCGCGCAGCAGCCGACCCCATTGCGCGTGGACGAACAGGGGACGATCCAAACACCACCCATGACGATTCCGCTGTCGTCCTACCTGTCGCCCGAGGGCAAGGCTTTCGTGGCTGAACATCTCAATGCCTTCCAAAAAGGCATTGGTGCCATCGACGACAATGGTGTCCCCGAATGGATGAAGGGCTATCTTGCCTCTGCCAGGAAGCAATTCAATGTCGAACGGCAGGACACCAGCATTGGCGGTGTCCACAGCTATGTCTATACGCCGCGCGACGGCGTCCTTCCGCAAAATCGGCGGCGCGTGCTCATCAATTTGCATGGCGGCGGTTTTGGCGGTTGCTTTCCAGGATGCACCGAACTGGAATCCCTGCCGATTGCAGGGCTGGGCCGCATCAAGGTCGTGTCGCCTGACTACAGGCAGGGCCCGAAAAGCCGCTTTCCCGCCGCCAGCGAGGACGTGACCGCCGTCTATCGCGAACTGCTCAAATCCTACAAGCCTGGCCAGATCGGCGTCTATGGCTGCTCCGCCGGGGGTATGCTGGTCGGCCAGTTCCTGGCCTGGATCCAGAAGGAGGGGCTGCCCAACCCCGGTGCTGCGGGCATTTATTGCTCCGGCTTGTCCTTCGGTGATGTCGCCTATGGCGGCGACGCGACCTATATCGGCCTGCCCCTTGGCGACGCGGCTGTGCCGCCGCCGCCGCTTCGGTCGGGACAGAAGGCGCCGGTATTGCCTTATTTCGAAGGCGCCGACCTGAAAGGGCCACTGACGGCACCCGCCCTGCACCCCGATGTGCTCGCCAGATTTCCTCCGACCATGTTTGCGACCAGCACGCGCGCATTCGACTATAGTGCTGCGATCTATGCCCATCGCCAGCTCGTGAATGCGGGAGTCAAAGCGGAGTTGAACATGTGGGAGGGTCTGCCCCACGGCTTCATCTATAATCCCGATATTCCCGAATCCAAGGACTTCTTTCAGACCGTGCTACGCTATTTCGACAGCCATCTATCGCGGTAAGCCATGGGCCCAGGATCGGGTCCATGCGCTGATTTCCTATTTTCCTTCATGGCCCGCCGCTCCCGGCGGGTCTTTTTATTTCCAGCGACAGATCTATCCGGCACAGGATGGATCGACATGATCAAGACCCTCGTAAATGCCGATCTGCCAAGCCGACCGCCTGCAAGGCATCGCCGGCGTCATGCACGACACCACCTGTTTCTGTTGTTCGCCTCACGCGCAAAAAAGATAAGGCTGGGATGTGCACCGCACATCCCAGCCACAGTCCCAACGGGAAGGTCGAGAGCTTTTCGTCGCTCCCGATATCCCCGAAATCAGAACTTCTTGCGGATGTTGAAAGCAATCATCCGACCGAGAGGGCTTGCGACCGTAGAGTCATAGACTTGATTGAGCGCTACCGCCGCGAACGGAGGTTTGCGGTCGAACAGATTGATCGCGCTTACAGACAGACTCAGCCCATCCATCGCACCACCATTGGCTCCCAGATCGTAGTTGAGCGACAGGTCGAAGGTGGTATAGGATTTCACCCGCTGCACCGGCGCGATCGAGCCGACAGTATTCTTGTACCTGTTGGAATAGTTCACGAACAGGTTCGCGGTGACGATCTTGTTTGACCAGCCCAGATTACCGCGCGCCCGGAAACGGAGCGGATAATTGACTTCATTCAGACGATCGACGGCCCCCGCACCCGGCGCGAGCTGCTTCTTGTATTTCAGCAAATAGGTTCCCGAGATACCCGTATTCACTGTCCCGTCGGCAAGTTCGAAAAGATAGTTTGCCGCAAAGTCGAAGCCCTGCATCTTCACTGCAGTGGCGTTGTTCCGACGCACGTCGACAAGCGCATTCACATTGGCCGCAGGGATCAAAGGCGTGCCCGCCCAGGGCAGAGAATAGACTTCCTGGACCTGCGCAGGCGTGGGATTAAGGATCACATATTGCGCATAGGCGGGATCGGTGAACACTTGCGGACTGAAGAAGGGTGCCGTTTCAATGATGTCGCGATAGACGATGTTGAAATAGTCGAGCGAGGCGCTGAAACCCGTGCTCGCAGGCGTATATTTCGCGCCCAAGGACCAGGTGGTTGCGGTCTCTGGCTTCAGATTGGGATTGCCGCCGGCATATTCGACGACATTGCCGAAGGGACCGAAATTGGGAATGTAGAAAACGGCGGCCGCACTGGCGGGATTGACGTCCGCGAGCAACGGTGCGCGGAAGGACGTGCCGTAACTCGCACGTAGCGACAAGTCACTGAAGGGATCGTAACGCAAGCCGAATTTGGGATTGGTTGTCGATCCGATGTCGCTATAGTTGTCATAGCGAACCGCTGCGTTCAGCTCCAGCCGTTCGAGACCAGGACTTGCGTTGGCGCTGCCGACGAGAGGGACATTGGCTTCGGCAAATAATGACCAGACGTCACGACTATTGCTGGTGCCAGACAGCACATTTTCCTGCGACAGCGTCGGCGTGGTGAAGTTTTCATAGGCGCCATTGAAAAACGCATCATGATGGAACTCAGCACCGACCGCAACGCGAACCGCGCCGCCCGGAAGCTGGAACAGTTCACCGTCGGTCTTTATGCTCGCAAGATCCATCTTGTAGCTGCCGGCGATGCGGAAGTGTCCCAGCAAAGAGCGTGCACGCTCCCCATTGACGCCGCCCGAACCATAGGGGTTGAGCGCCGTTGCCGGATCAGGATCAGCCAGAGCGGCCGCGAGGAGATTGATATTCTCTTCCTGCGGAGAAATGCTCCGACCTTCCGTGAAGCTGTGCGACGCGTAAGCCGAGATCTGCCAGCTTCCGCCAATATCCCAGTCCAGGCCGCCTGCGATCTGATAATTGGATTCGGCAGCTTTGATGATCGGCGGACCGACATCATCGATCAGCGCGAACTCGACGGTCTGTGGTGTTGTCTGGCCAGGTGCGAAGGATATGAAGAAAGGATTGGTGCTGGGCACGAGCGCGCTGACATCAATGCGGCCATTGCGGGAATTGATCGTGCGCTTTGCATAGAAGCCGCTGACCCAGCCCTTGAGTGACGAACCCAGCTCCTGGTCGAGGCGCGCCACGAGGCTCCACCGATCGGTTTCAGGTAACAGATCCTGCCCCTGGTAGGATTGAGCGTAATTGGGTGTGGTGGACAGGTCGGCAGGGGTCAGATTTCGCCCCGAACCGCCCGGCAGGCCATAGCGTATGCCGGTTGCGGGATCGGTGACATTGCCGGGAGACGCAAAGAAGGAGCAATTGTTCGTGCCGCCGAACGCGACCTGGTTGCAAGGAAAGAGATTCGAACGATCTTCCTGGCGGAGACGGCTGTGATAATAATATTCACCCGCGATCGTGACCGATCCCGTGTCCCATTTGCGCCCCAGTACCGCGCTGCCCTGCCATTCGCGATAATCATCGGCAAATCCGTAGCGACCGCTGGTCTCGAAGCCATTGAAATTCTTGCGCAGGATGAGGTTGGCGACGCCCGCCACCGCGTCTGAACCATAAGTGGCCGAGGCGCCGTCCGCGACTATGTCGATGCGTTCCAGCGCGATGGCCGGAATGACGGACGGGTCGAACAGCGAACCAGTGATGCCGGCCGGCGGTACGCGACGGCCGTCAAGCAGCGTCAGCGTAGCCTGCACGCCCAGGCCGCGAAGATTGAGGCCATTGGCGCGCGTCGTGTTGAGCGCAGCGTTGTTGACGGTGCTGCCGATCGTAGCTTCGCCCGGTCCAAGCGACGAGACCTGCGGCACCGTCTTCAGAATATCTGTCGTGGTGGCCAGGCCCGTCTGTTGCATGGCGGCCTGACCGACGGCGATGACGGCCGAACCCACCGGCGCCACTCCACGCAGGTTGGTCCCCGTGACGATGATATCGGCCGAATCATTGCTGCCTTGTTCCTGCCCCTGCGGAGCGGACGGCGCCGGCGAAGCATCAGCCGACGTGGTCTGCGCCGCTGCATATTGCGCAGTGGCGAGCGCCATGAAGGAAGCCATCCCCGCGGTGGCCCAATATCTGGTGGAAAATTTCATATCACCCTCCCATTAAATCGATTGCAATGCAGCTTGAACCGCTGTTTTCTGACCTATGTCCTACGACATCGAATTTGAATACACAATAGTTAGCTTAAATGGCAGAGCCAAGGAACCATGGCCATAACATGCCTGGATACCCGGTTGCAGAGCCGAGGCAGGCCATGCCCTCCGTCACTCCACACTTCTGCCTGATAGGAACAGGTGCAGAGATCGCCGGTGCCATAACCACGCCTATTTTCTATAAACACATATCAACCCTTTTCACAATCGATTTCATAATGCATGCGTGAAGAAGAATTGAAGGCGCCGGAGGCACGGCGCGCGGGAGAGAAAAATGGAAATGCGCACAGCCGGATCCATGCCACGCAATGGTTCGACCACCACGTTGAAGCTACTGATATTCATGATGTTTGCGGCCTTTGCGATGACGACCGATTCGGTCGGCACCGTCATCCCGCAGATCATCCGCGAATATCAGCTTGGCATGACCGCGGCCGGATCCTTCCATTACGCAACCATGTCGGGCATCGGCCTCTCTGCTATCGGGCTCGGTTTCCTTGCCGACAGGATGGGACGTAAATGGACGATCCTGATGGGCCTGGGCCTGTTCTGTATCAGTTCGGCGCTGGTCGCCACCGGCAGCCGCTTTGGGCTTTTCGTCATGATGCTGTTCGTTTCAGGTCTGGGAATCGGCATTTTCAAGTCAGGCGCGCTCGCGCTGATCGGCGACATCTCAACGTCCACGCGCGAACATGCCCAGACGATGAACCTGGTGGAGGGTTTTTTCGGCGTCGGCGCGATCATCGGTCCGGCGATCGTTTCCTACGCGCTGCTTTCCGGCGCGACATGGAAATGGGTCTATATCATCGCTGCCCTGCTGTGCCTGATCCTGATCGCCGGCTCGCTCATGACGCCCTTCCCCCGTCATTCCCGGTCTGCAGTGCAGGAAACCGATACCCGCAGCGCCTTCAGCATGCTCGGCGACCCGATCGCCCTGTTCTTCGCATTGCTGCTCATGCTGTATGTCGGCGCTGAAGCCGCCATCTATGTCTGGGCGCCCACCTATTTCAGCGGCTATTCCGGCGAGAATGCATGGATGGCGGCCTATGTCGTCTCGATCTTCTTCCTGTTGCGCGCAGCCGGGCGTTTCGTCGGCTCCTGGCTGCTGAGGCGGCTGGACTGGACGGTGGTGCTGGTGATCTGCAGCAGCGCGATGGCGGCGCTGTTCCTTGCCTCGGTCCTGCTGGGCCGAGGTGTAGCCGCGCTGGCACTGCCCGCGACCGGCCTGTTCATGTCCGTCCTCTATCCGACGATCAACTCGACCGGCATCAACTGCTTCGATCGCGCGCGGCATGGTGCGATCGCGGGCTTCCTCCTATTCTTCACCTGCGTCAGCGCCGTGGTGGCGCCGCTCGCCATGGCGGCGGTCGGCGACCTGATGGGCAATGCCGATTTCAGCATGATCTTTGGCGCGGTCCTGGCAACGCTGCTGGCGCTGCTGTGCATCTGGAACTGTGTCCGCCAGCCCGCTTCGGCGCGCCTGCTGGAACGCAACCAACAGGACTATGCGTCCGACGCCGTTCGCCCTCCTGAGCAGCCAGCGCGGTCGTGAGCCCCCGCCTGGTCAACAATGGAGAAATTCGCGCTGCGGCCATTGCCGCAAGGGCGCCAGCAGTCCCGGCGCACCTGCCGGCAAAATGCGCGGGCGCCGTTGGGAAATGGCAACGGGAGCAGCGATCGCGCCGCTCCTGCGGCGCATCGAGAAAGATTTCAGACGGTCTTGCGCAACAGGTCGACGTTGCTGCCTGCCTTGTCGAGCGCATAGATCCGCGCCGCAGTGCCACCCAACAGAAGCGCGCGATGCGGTTCTGACAATCCGGCCACGGCGCCGCGTCCCAGTTCCACCAGCTCCTCATAGCTTCCGGGCGATTGGGAAATGTCGGTCCCCCACATCAGGCGATCGGCGCCGAACAGGGCGATGAAACGCTGAAGGATCGCCACCGGATCAAACCCGTCCCGCACGATGCGCGCAAGCGGAATCGCGGTGAACTTCAGCGTGACATTCGGCATGTCGGCGAAAGGCGCGATCAACGCGTCCGGGCCATCCAGAGGATCGCTGTACGACTGGTTGGAAAGATGATCGATCACCACCGGCACATCTGGATAATCGGCGACGAGCCGCGCCAGCAGTTGAAGTCCTTCCGGTCGCATCGCCGGAAACAGGTGAACACATATCGGAACCTGCCGCTCCTGCGCCAGCCTCCACAAGGGCGAAGCCATCTCTCCGCCCAGCCAGTCCATTCCGGCCATGCCAGGCCGTTGCATCAGCCTGAATCCTACCGCGCCGCGTTCCAGCCAGAATATGGCGTCTTCTACCTGGCTCTCGCTCGTGGCATCAATCGCCACCACGGGGAACAGGCGATCCGGGGCAATTGCAGCCGCGCTGCAGATATAATGATTGTCAAAACCATATACCTGGCTGCGCTGGACCATCAGCGCCATGCCAACGCCATTTTCATCCATCTGCTGAAGCAGCCGTTCGGCGGAAAATTCGGACGCCCGGCAGCGCGCCTTCATCTCTTCCGGCAGGGGCAGCGTAGGAAATGCTTCGAAATCGCCGGAAAGGACGTGAGCATGCGAATCGACGATCGCGTTCAATGGATAATCCCCCTGTGCTGAAGGACTTTCTTTTTATTGAATACAATTATGATAGGCAATTTATTTCTGAACTGACCAGGAGAGCGAGCGCCATCGGCCGGCGCGCGCCCTTCCCGAACGAGGGGCATCCCTCATCGTCAGCCCAGCGAATATATGTCGAGCGTCGTTTCACCCTGCAGCAGCCGACTGCAAATCTCCGCCTCATCCAGGTCGCGGCGGCGGCTGGCCTCCACCACCTCGGCCGCCCGACCGCGCGGGACGGCGACCACTCCGTCCGCATCGCCGATCACCAGGTCGCCCGGATGGACGACCAGTCCATCGAACAGCGTCGGCGCATTGATCCAGCCGATCGCCTGCCGGTCCTTGCTCGTGCCGCGAACGCACAGCCCCCTGGCGAAGACCGGGAAATCGACTTCGGCAAGCAGGTCGAGGTCACGGACGCAGCCGTCCAGCACCAGCCCGCCCAGTCGGCGCGCCTTGGCCGCCGTGGCCATCACCTCACCCCAATATCCATGGTCATATTGGCCCGAACAATGGGCCACCAGGACATCGCCAGGCTGCGCCGCATAGATGGCGTAATGAAGCCAAAGATTGTCGCCCGGCGGACAGTGCACCGTCATGGCTGGTCCGCAAAGTCGGAAATGCGGATGAACCGGCTTGATCGCACGCGGCATGACCCCGATCTTTCCCCCGGCTTCATGCACGGTGGCCGAAGCCAATCCCTGCGCCTGCGCCACGATTTCGGGGGCCACCCGCTCGAAACCCCCGGTAAGGACGCGCGATTTGGGGTCGATCATGAAATATCCTCCACAAACAGGCCGAGCGCCGCAAGCCTGCGGCAGCGAACAGCTTCAGAATAATGATACGATCGTGTATTTATTATTGTTGGGCGGGTCAAACTTCCAGCTATCACGCCTCTGAATGGTGTGGCGGGAGGCGAAAGCGATAAAACCGCTACCCTGCCAATGGCACCACCTCACCGAGAAATCAGACGAAGGCTGTCGATTACCCTTTCCATATGCGACCAATTGGAATAATTGCCTAACGATCAGATATGCAGATATCTCATCGGCTACGAGGAGCTGAGCTTGTCAGAAAAGAAAGCCGCGGACCTGGCCGACGCCCGTTCAGCATCGCCGGGATCCGAATTCGCACTTGCACTTGAACCCGACTATTGCTGCGGCGGTGGCCATTGCGGCCCCCTGCCCGGCTATGATTTTCGCTGCCCCAGTTGCGGCAAGGATAGTGCCGACCGCCTTGGCGACTATCTGAAGGTAGGGGAGATCCTCACCTGCTATTTTTGCCGAAGACGCATGCGCGCGATCGAACAGATCGGCGATTTTGAATATCGCTTTGAATTTGCGGACTGATTTATGAAATGGTGCGATGGCTGAAGTGATGGAAAGAATGGAAACGGACGTCCTAGTCATTGGCGGCGGTTCGGCCGCCACGCGGGCGGCGCTGGAAGCGTCCGATGCGGGCGTTTCCGTCCTGTTGGTCGACAAGGGCCGGGTCAGCGAAAGCGGATCGAGCCCACATGCGCTCGTCGGCTTCAGCGTGCCCCTGCTGGACGAACAGGACAGCGAGCAGCTGTTCATTGACGACTGGGTCGAGGCTTCAGGCGGCATATGCGACCGCGACCTGGTGACGATGTGCGCACGGCATGGCCGGACGCTGGCGGAAGATGTGGAGAAGCGTGGCGTTTCCTTCATTGCCAACCCCGATGGCAGCTGGTTCATTTCCAAGCGGGCGGGCCATTCCGTCCGCAGGACGCTACAGGCCAAGGGGCTGGGCAAGGGCGTCCATGCCAATGTCATCGCGCCGTTGCGGCAGGCGGTGATCGCAGCCGGCGTGGTGCTGGCGGAAGATATGATGGTCACGCGCCTCCTCAAGCGGGGCGACCATGTGACAGGCGCCTATGCGGTGCGCGCCGATGGCAGCCATCTGGTCATTTCCGCCAAGTCCGTGGTTTTGGCTGCTGGGGGTGCCAATCGGCTCTATTCGATTTTGTGCGAGGAGGTGAAGGAACATCATTGCCGCACCACGGGCGATTCCTGGCGCCTCGCTTTCGAGGCGGGCGCGCCCATCATCGACGTCGAATTTACCCAATTTCGCGATTCGCCGCCCGCCGGGCCGATTTTCGGCGCCAAATATGTCAACGCCCTGGGCGAGCGCGTGATGGAGCGTTACGACCCCGTGAACCTGGAATGCGCGCCGCGCTACATGATGGCGCGCGCGGTTTACCGCGAAAATTTCGAAGGGCGTGGTCCGGTCGTCTGGAATGTCGAGGAGGGTGAAGTCGCCCGATCGCGCGCGCCGGTGGGCCACCAATATGAAGCGGGCCAGGTCGTTCCCATCACGCTCATGTTCCAGCGTTCGATGGGTGGGGCGCGGATCGACGCCGATGCCGCAACGGCGGTGCCGGGCCTGTTCGCGGCAGGCGAGGCATCAGGGGGCGTGCACGGCGGCGACCGGATGCAGGGCTGCGGCTTTCTGGAAACGCAGACCTTCGGCATGCTGGCGGGGCGAAGTGCGGCCGCCTATGCCGTTTCGCATCCGCGCGTGGGGATCGACGAAACCGCGATTGAGGCGGAACGAACCCGGCTTTCACGGCGCAAGGGGACGAAGGATCCGTCTTCGCTCGTGCCCGTCATCCAGACATTGATGTGGGAAAATGCCGGTGTCGTATCCAACCGGGAACGGCTGGACGATGTGATCACCCGCCTGACGGCAATCCGTGCGGAAGCGGAGAGCAATGTTGCCGGGGAGGATATTTTCGCCGCCGAAGAGGCCGCCAACCTGGCGCTGGCAGCGGAACTGGTGGCCCGCGCCAAGCGGGCACGTGAGGAAACCCGCAGCGGGCACGGGCGCACCGACTTCCCTGAATCGGACGCGAACTGGATCCGGCACGTCTGCCTGTACCGCGAAGCGGACGGCGAAATAGGCCTGACGACGGTGCCTGTGGAGACCTCCGCAACGCCGTCCAGCGCCGCAAGCCGGTGGACCTCGGAAGACGAGTAAGGCCTGCGAAACGCGGCAACATCAACATAAGACGCCGGGAGACGGTAATGCAATCCGCAAGCTTGGGGCGAAAGGCAAAATCATGACGGGAAAAATCACCATGGCGAACTCCTATTCGCCGCGCGAGGTGCAGCTGCTATGGACTGGCGCGATAGTCGCCCTGCTCGCGGGCCTGGCATTTGCGCTTATGTCCGGGGTCAGCACGTTTTTCCTGTACGGTTTCCCGATCATCTTCGGCGTGATCGGCGCCTTCGTGCTGGCGCGCCGCGAGACCGGCAGCCGGCCGGCCATCCATCATGCGATCACTGCGCTGCGGCTCTATTACGCCGCCCATCTGATCTGGACGTCGCTGCGCTACTGGTTCACCGACATGCAGCCGATGATGACTGCCTCTCTTTCCTTCGAGTTCATCGACACGCTCGAAAAAATGGGCATATTTCCGGCAATAAAGACGCTGGAAGGCTTCATCGGACTGATGTTGCTGTTCAACCGGTTCGTGCCGCTGGCGCTCGTGCTCGAAGTTCCGACCAGCATGACGATATTCTACCTGAACACGTTCATTTCGCACACTATCCGGACGATATTTACAGGTCCGGCGGAAATCATCGTCAATGGACTGATGCTACTGGGCTATTTCGGTTATTATCGACCGTTCCTGGCCGCCAGGACCGAACCAGCCCCTCCCCTGTTGAAGCATGCCCCGCCATTGCAGGATGGTTATCCGCAGAGGGACGGAAGCCCATCGATCGGACACATCGCCGAAACGGAATAACCGTAGCGACCCGGCCACATCCTGGACGGGCAAACATTCCGATAATTTTTGCAATCGATTGCATTTTATATTTGCATGACTGCATGAAAGGGCATAACCAGCAGGAGAGCACAAAGCCCGGATCATCGATTTCACGACGATCCCTGATATGGCCTCCTCCTTGACCATATACAGACGCTGGTTGCTCAATTCCGGTCCAGTTGATCCGGAGAAGCACTGGCCTTCATATTGACTGCACACAATGTGGAGGCCAGTGCTTTATCAAAAGCACCAGACAGGTAATAATGGTCCATGATCTCCTTCATGGGCCGTTATTAATTGATGGTCCTGAAATCTGATCGACCGCTCCTCTCTGATCCTTGTCGATAAGGATCAGATCTGCGTTCGGGATTCTCCGTTCCGCGATGTCTTCCCCGATCAGTTCGGATCGCTGGCAAATCGCTTCAGCGCGCGAGCAGCGGCGCGCCCGCCGGCAGCTTGACCATCTTCACGCTCCACACAGCCGCGATCAGGGCCAGCGCGATCAGGCCGAAATAAGCGGCTCCCCCCTCGAAATTCATTGCGATGACGCTGGTGAAGGAACTGGCGATCGCGCCAATCCGACCAAATGCTGCCGCTGCACCAATTCCGGTGGCTCGCAATTCGGACGGGTAGATGAGCGCTGACAGCGTGTAGAAGCCGTTATGCACGCCGGCCAGCAGCAGCCCGAGCAACGTGAAGATGAGCAGGATGGGGGCCGGAAAAGCCGGATCCAGTGGCAGCGCGCACAACAACAGGGCGATGCCGGAAGCAATGGCTGTCATGGCCATCAAGGGCAAACGAACGCCATGGCGCTGGATAAGCAGCCCGCTCAACAGGCCGCCAAATGTCGCGCCGCCGTTGAAGGATCCCATGATGAAGCTGGTCGACGCCACGCCGAAGCCGCGGCCATGCAGCAGTGTCGGCAACCAACTGAACAGCGAATAGGTCGCCAGCAGGCAGAAGAAGAAGCCCAGCCAAACGGAAATCGTCTCCAGCCGCAACCGGCCTGCAAACAGGGCTGAAAATTTTCGCCGCTCGTGCGTAGGAGCGACATCGAAGAAGCGGCTGGACGAGGCGATCGGCCCTTTGAGCCGCCGCATGACCTTATTCAACTCCCTCTCCCGTTCAGGCCGGAGAGCGAGGAAGAACGGGCTTTCGGGCATGCAAAGGACGAAAAGCAGCGACGTGACGATGGCCGCAGCGCCGACCAGCAGGAACAGACTTCTCCAACCAAAGACCGGCAGCATCAGGCCGCCGAGCACGCCCGCCAGAAATCCGCCAAAGGGGATGAAAGCCATGCCGATCGCGATGGCGATGGCACGCCGACGCGGCGGACTCGTTTCCGTCAGCATCGCCGCGCCGCTGGGAATGGCCGCGCCCAGGCCGAGGCCGTCGAAGAAGCGGACGATCGCCAACGTAAATGGATCGGGCGCCAGCACCGCACCCATGGTGGAGATGCCGAACAGCAGCAGGGCCATGATCAGCGTCCAGCGTCGGCCGATGCGGTCAGCGATGAGCCCGCCGCATATTGCGCCAAAGGTGATGCCCGCCAGGCCGATTGCGGCCACCGGCGCCATGGCCGCCTTGGATATCTGCCATTCGGCCAATATTGCAGGGATGGCGACGCCCAATATCTGGTTCGCGCAACCATCCATCATGAAGGCCAGAGCGCCAAGAGCCAGCACCAGTTTCTGCTGAAGCGTCCAGGACGTCGAATCCATGAACTCAGTCAAGTTGACCGGATTTGGGGCATCACGTTCGCCGCCCATCGATCTCTCCCTACGCTGGAAACTATATTGGCTATCTGATTGCGAGAAACCGCAATCGCGATGCCTGCCGCTGTGGGCATTCCAAAATTGTAATCAGTAATGTTATTTGATTTTATCTTGTAATGAGAAGAATTTTTACTCCGAAAATTCGGTCATTATTGGATCGACATGTTCCCGGCGCCGAATATAGGAAGATCGATTCAACCGGCTTCCTGCTAATCAATCAAGGCGCCTTGATGGCCGCAACTCGGAATGGCCTGACCGATGACAGCGTGAATATATTGTGGACCATCATGGGGTCACCCTGGGCAAAGCGGGTCGCTTCAGCCAATGTGTCGGCTTCATACAGGACGACGCTACCCGCTCCCGCGCCTGCCTCGTCCAACAGAGCGCCCGCCATGACCAGGCGATCGCCTTCCCCCTTCCGGTAGGCGATATGATCCGCACGATGCCGCTCGCGATCTTCGTCTCTGCCCTTTTGGCCATATTCGATGAGGAAATGTGGCATTCATCTCTCCGTTGACGGGTGGAAAGCCTTTTCGCTGCGCGTCTGGAGCTGATGGTAACGAAATTGCCGCCGCGCTTCGTCCAGCCTCGTTCCATTGCGCACGGCCGCCCTGATCTGCTCTTCTGCCTCATGGATCGTTTCGGCAGCGTCCAGCACCCCGTCTTCGTGCTCGCGCGGGATGACGATTACGCCATCCGCATCTCCCAACAGGATGTCACCGGGGGCAACGCGCGCGCCGCCGATCGTGACGACGCAATCCATTTCCTCCACCTGTACGCGGTCCTTGCCTGTACGCATCCAGTGGCCACGGCTGAAGACCGGATAGCCAAGCTTTCGGCATAGCGCCACATCACGGCTGATACCGTCGATCAGTGTCCCCGCGAGCCCTCGGCGATGCGCAATTTCCGTCAGTATATCGCCCCATATGGTGGCATCTTCGCGGCCGCCATTGTCGATGACCACGACGCTGCCTGCCGGCACATCGTCAATATAGTCGCCAACCGTCCCCGGCGGGTTGGCGGCTGGGCCGCAGCGCATCGTGAAGGCCCGGCCCGCCATGCGGAACGCCGGATCGCGCCCCTGGATCTGGTAGCATTGGCCAACGATGCCCAGCTTGTCCAGCGCGTCACTGACGGTCGCGGTATCCAGCTTTGCCGCGCGGACAATATTCCTGTCTTCGGTCATTTGCGCGCCTCATCGAGCATATGTTCATAGTTTCCGCCCAGCACTTCACTAAGGCGCCCGCCCGCGAGTATGGCCTTGGACATGGCTGCTTCCTTCGCGACGATTTCCTCAGCCGCTTCCAGAACAGCTTCAATATTCTCGACAGCAATGAAGATCACCGCACTGCGATCCGCGATCACATAGTCTCCGGCATTCACGTTCACGTCCCCTATGCGGACCGGGACGTTCGTGTCCTTTTCCACCACGCGCCCACGCGCCGTCAGGGATGTCAGGCGATTGGTGAAGATCGGAAAATCATAGCCGCGCGCCTCGTCAATATCGCGCACCGGGCCATCGGCGACAACACCCGCGACATTCCGTTGCATGGCGCCCAGCGTCAGCAGACCGCCCCAGCAACCTGCCTCCACACCTGAACGCTGCTCCACGACGATGATGGTTTCGTCATCCGACTGTTCGATGGCCGCCGTGCAGAGGTGACGCGGCGGTCCGGGCGGGGGGCTGCCGGTGCCCAGTAGGACGGTGATCGCTCGGCCCGCGATGCGGCGGTCGCCCGATTCCTGGCGCAGGCCGGTCACCTGCCCACCCAGTTTCAGCCGGTCAAGCGCATCCGAGACAGCGCATACATCCATTCGCCGCAAACGCCGCAGCAGGGGATCGGAGGAATTTGCACTCATATGTTTTCAGTCCTTAATCCCAGTAGACGAAGCCCATCGCATTGCCGGTGCCGGCCTCGCTGCGGTAGCAAGGCACATAATCCACGACGTGCGGCGCCAGGCCCAGGTCAGCCATCACGGCAGCGACGGGCACCCAGTTCTTCATTTCCGATGTTCCATCCTGGAAGATCGCCTCGCCCAGCGCCTCGACCTGTGACATGTCGGCGGAACGCAGCGCGTCGAGGAAGATGCGGTCCACATTTTCGTCGATCACGAAATGGGTCAGTCCTCCCGACGCGATGACGGCCACCCGCGCATCGCTATTCCAGTTGGCGATCGCCTTCAGCACCGACTTGCCGAACGCATGGCATCGTTTCACGGTCGGCTGGTTGGGGGGGTAAAAGGTGTTGACCGTCACCATCACCATCGG
>Ga0207678_10000049_pt1 | contig 90312 bp, 89 predicted proteins | sample KBSC63metaG_FD_184319 | JGI IMG/M metagenome (GOLD analysis project Ga0207678, IMG submission 184319) | Corn rhizosphere microbial communities from Kellogg Biological Station, Michigan, USA - KBS C6-3 metaG (SPAdes) (version 2) | ecosystem: Host-associated > Plants > Roots > Rhizosphere > Soil ... | reverse complement strand
AGATTGACCACGATGGGAATGCGGGGGTCCGCGAGCTTCAGGTGGACCGGCTGATCTTCCTCGTGATTGGTCGCTGAAAACGACAGATCCGTCAGCTTGTCGAAGGTCAATTTACCATCCGGTTTCGGATACGCGATCGGCTTGAAATCTGCCGCCTTGCCAGTTGCTGCGGCGTCGGTCTTGCCGTGCTTCAGTGTGTACCCGAGGCCGACACCTGAAATGATGGTGTTGAGCCAAAGATCGATGCCGCCGAGTGCAACGCCGAGCGCTGTTCCAAATTTCGACCAATAGGGCTTCATGTTGCGAACGCGTTTCAAATCGCGTGCGATGTCACCGTCGCGAACTTCGCTTTCGTAGCTCGAGAGCTTATCGTGCGCGCGACCTGACGCCATCGCCTCGGAGGCCGCGTCCGCAGCCGCGATGCCCGACAATATCGCGTTGTGACTACCTTTGATGCGGGGAAGATTGACCATGCCGGCGGCACAGCCGAGGAGCGCCCCTCCAGGAAAGACGAGATCGGGCATCGACTGCCAGCCGCCTTCCGTGATGGCGCGCGCGCCGTAGCCGATGCGCTTCCCACCGTCGAAGACATCGCGGATGGCGGGATGCGTCTTGAAGCGCTGGAACTCGTCGTAAGGCGATAGATACGGGTTCGCGTAGTTCAGATGAATGACGAAGCCGACGGCGACGAGGTTATCGCCGTAGTGGTAGAGAAACGATCCGCCGCCGGTCCGATTGTCGAGCGGCCAGCCGAACGTGTGCTGAACCAAACCCGGCCGGTGCTTGGCGGGCGCGACTTGCCAGAGCTCTTTGAGGCCGATGCCGTACTTCTGCGGCTCGTGGCCCTTGGCGAGTTCGAAATGCCGGATGAGCCCCTTCGAGAGCGACCCTCGTGCTCCTTCCGCGATGAAGGTGTACTTGGCGCGCAGTTCCATACCTCGAACGAAATCGCTTTTCGGCTCACCGTCGCGGCCGATGCCCATATCGCCGGTGGCAATGCCGGCAACGGCGCCATCCTCGTCATAAAGCACTTCGGTTGCAGCGAAGCCGGGGTAGATTTCGACGCCAAGCTCTGTGGCCTGCTCGCCGAGCCATTTGCAGAGCGCGCCGAGGCTGACGATGTAATTGCCGTGGTTCTTCATCAACGGCGGCATCGGCCAGTTCGGCAGTCGAATGTCTCCCGCAGGCCCGAGAACGAGGAATTGATCTTCCGTCACGAGCGTGTCCACAGGGGCGCCACGGTCTTTCCAGTCCGGGATCAGGCGATTGAGGCCAACGGGATCGATGACTGCGCCAGAGAGGATATGAGCGCCAACTTCGGAGCCTTTCTCGACGACAACGACCGAGACTTCGGTGCCGGCCGCCGCGGCGTTCTGTTTCAGGCGAATGGCTGCCGCTAGGCCCGCCGGGCCCGCGCCGACGATCACCACGTCGAAGTCCATCGCCTCGCGGGCTGGCAATCCGGCTTCGTCCGCGGCCATCGTCATCCCCGATCCATGTGCTGAAAAACCATCAATTCCGATTAGGTCGCAGATTCCGAGGCGTCAAGTTGAGCAGATAGACAGCTAACATGAGATGGCGCGGAGTGCCGCCGCGTGCATTTGCGCTTCGGTACCTTTAATCTCACCGCCGATGACGAAAATGGCTTCCCAAGACGAAATGCTGGCGCTGCTCAATTGGTTTCATGCCATGGGCGTCGATGCCGCGCTGGATGATGTCCCGCAGGATTGGCTGGCACGCGGTCCGCTGCCGCCAGGGGCCGGCTTTGCGTGGCCGAGCCGCGACGAGGTGTCCAGCGCCATCCCGTCGCTATCATCATCGGAACGCGGCGGGGCCTCGGCGTCAGCTGGTCACGGCGGATCGACGTCACCGCAGCCAAAATCGGCCGAGGCCGCGATGCGACCGCGAGCCATCACGCCGCTAGGGCCAAGCGACGCGGAAACGGGGGCCCGGCGAATTGCGCGCGAGGCCACCTCGCTCGAAGCGCTTGAAAACGCTCTTCGGAACTTCGATGGTTGCGGCCTTAAAACGACGGCGACGAAGCTCTGCTTCTACCGCGGGGCGCCTCAAGCGCCGCTGATGATCATTGGCGAGGCGCCGGGACGGGACGAAGATCTCGAGGGCAAACCCTTCGTGGGCCGGGCGGGCAAACTGCTCGACAAGATGCTTGCAGCGATCGGCCTCGGCGAGGCGGACGTTCACATCACCAACATCGTCTATTGGCGCCCGCCAGGAAACCGCACGCCGACACCGCAGGAGGCGCTCGCATGCCGTCCGTTCCTCGAGCGACAGATTGAACTCGTCGCGCCCAAAATTCTTGTCGCGGTCGGGGGGGCGGCTGCGAAAGAGATATTCGGCGTTACCGAAGGCATCACGCGGCTAAGGGGCAAATGGCGCGAAGTGACGGTGGGCGATCGAAAGATCGCGGCGATTGCGACACTGCATCCGGCTTATCTGCTGCGCACGCCGGCTGCCAAGCACCTGTCGTGGGCCGACCTGTTGCAGATCAAATCCAGGCTTTGACCTGTCGCAGAAGTTCGTATTTGAAGCTTTCTTTACCTTGCGCGCGCTCCTTACCGCCGAGCGACCCAAATCCAAGAAATTCGATAAAATTTTATTCTTTTGCTTAAGCCGGCTTCGAAAGCGGCAGGCTTAGGATGAATACGGATTGATTGATCGAATTTATGATCGAGGTGGCCCCCAACAAGGGTCAAAAAAATGAATGTCGAACCCACATTCCGTGCTGATATATCTGCGCCCGACACGGCTCATGTACGTCCGCGAGACAGGACCCTATGAGCGAACAATCCCGAAAGCCTGGGAACGGCTCACCGCGTGGTTGAACGACAACGGCCTCTATGCGCCGATAGGGCGGGGCTATGGCCTGGCTCGCGACAATCCCGCAAACGTCACCGATCAGAATTGCCGTTACGACGCCTGCGTCGAGCTTGTGCCGGACCTCGAAGATCGCGCCATTCGCGATTTCGGCATCACAACGCTTCAAGGCGGAGCGTACGCTTGCCGTCGGCTCTCCGGCAGTTATGCTCGCATGCATTCCGTCGTCGCCAACGTTTACTCGGAGTTCAAAGCTCTTCCGGGCCTCGCCTTCGACGGCAACCGTCCCGTGGTTTCGATCTACATCGACAATCCCGATCGCTTTGCGGAAAACGAACTGCGCGCCGACATTTGCGTGCCCGTGATGGTCGTCGGCGACGTCGAATGTCCGACGGAAACTGCGATCGCCTGATTGCCGAGATGAGGCTCCGGCGCGCCATTCCTGACTAGACGGCTGAACCACGGCGCGCCAAAGTCGCCGAGGTAGCCAACGTGAGGATCCTCAATGGCCGGCATCGATGCCGCAAGCACGTTCATTCCGGTTTGCATCGCCATTCTGACGATTTCGGACACGCGCACCGCAGCCGAAGATAAATCGGGCAATCTGCTCGAGGCCATGATTGCCGAGGCGGGCCACACGCTTGCCGGCCGCAAGCTCGTCAGAGACGACGTGGATGCCATCAGAGGCACGATCCAAAGTTGGATCGACGATCGCGCCGTCGATTGCGTGATCACGACCGGGGGCACAGGCTTTACCGGCCGCGATGTGACACCCGAGGCCGTGAAGCCGCTCTTTGAAAAAGAAATCGAAGGTTTCGCGATCCTCTTTCACATGCTGTCTTACGGCAAGGTCGGAACGTCGACGATACAATCGCGCGCCTGTGCCGGCGTGGCGCGTGGAACCTATATCTTCTGCCTGCCCGGATCACCCGGCGCTTGCCGCGATGCCTGGGATGGAATCCTGAAGCTGCAGCTCGATGCCCGGCATCAGCCGTGCAACTTCGTCGAGATCATGCCCCGCCTCGAAGAGCACCGGAAAGGCTAGCGTGCCGTTTCCATTTTGCCGTCGAGCCGCGCGATGAGGCTCATCGGAAGCCCGGCGCGATAAAGCGCCTGACACACCTGACTTCGCATCGACCTCAAAAGATAGCCGTCGCGCTTGTAGCGTTCGGCCGATATCACGGCGGTCGCGTCGAGCATGACGAGGCGATGCCGGCCGAGCCGCCGGACAAGATCGATGTCTTCCATCATCGGAAGGTTCTTGTAGCCGCCGACCGCATCAAAGAGTTGACGCGGGATCAGCAGTCCCTGGTCGCCGTAGGGCTTGCGCCAGATTTTGCAGCGCAGATGGATCAGCCCCTCGATGAGACGCGGTGCAAGGCCCGTATCGTCGAGCCGCAACGTGAACGCGCTGGCGGCCAACGCCCCCTCGCCGCAGTTGACTCTTTGCATGAAAGCCGTGGCGCTTCGCTCCCAGCCGTCTTCGAGAACCGTTCCGGCATTGAGAAAAAGAAGCCAGGGAAATCTTGCCCGCGCCGCGCCTTCAGCCAGCTGAGCACCGCGATCCCCGGCGCTCTCGACGATGTCGGCGCCCGCGAGATCGGCCACTTTCGCCGTGCTTTCGGATGAGCCGTCGTCGACAACGATGACCTGCCGGACGATGCCGTCGATGGCCGGCGGGATCAGCGCCGCCAACGTAGCAGCGAGCGGGCGTGCGGCATTGCGAGCTGAAATAACAACCGAAATCATGTTGACGTCGTGCCACGGCCAAACAACAGGGGCAATGGCTGCCAGCCACCGCGCGATTTGTTCTTTATTTGTTCTGCTGCTTGTGTTAGAGACCGGGGGCTTGGTTCCGAACGATGGGTTCGTTCATTCATGACCACCGCCCGCCAGACGAAAACACAGCCATCCGGAGACCATGTCGTCGACGGCGAACGCCGTCGCGGCCGGGGGGCGCGGTCGAACCAAACAGGGCGCTTCGAAGCCGACGTCCATGAAGCCTTCGACGACGGCTGGGAAAGTCTCGGTTTGCTGGAGGCCTTTAAGACGGAAGTTTTCGAGGACACCGCCAAGTCGATCATCGCGCGCAACGACAGTCCCGACATCTCGTTCGACCGCTCGATCAATCCCTACCGCGGCTGCGAGCACGGCTGCATCTATTGCTACGCACGCCCGAGCCATTGCTATCTCGGGCATTCGGCGGGGCTCGATTTCGAAACCAAACTCTACGCCAAGTCCAATGCTGCGACGCTGTTGGCAAAGGAACTCGCCAAGCCCGGCTACAAGCCGCAGACGATCGCGCTTGGGGCAAATACCGATCCTTATCAACCGATCGAACGGGAGCGGCGCATCACGCGATCGATCCTCGAAGTGCTGGCGCAAACGAACCATCCCGTCGGCATCATCACCAAATCGGCGCTGGTTGCGCGCGACATCGACATTCTGCAGCCGATGGCCGAGAGAGGCATCGCCAAGGTCGCGGTGTCGATCACCAGTCTTGATCGCAGAGTTGCCCGCGCCATGGAGCCGCGTGCCGCGACGCCGCCCAGACGTCTCGACACGGTGCGGCGACTGAGCGAAGCGGGAATTCCGGTGACCGTCATGGTGGCGCCGATCATCCCCGGCCTGACGGACCACGAGATCGAACCGATCCTCGAAGCCGCCCGCGATGCGGGGGCCCGCGACGCCGGTTACGTGCTGCTGCGCCTGCCGCTCGAGATCAAGGACCTCTTTCGCGAGTGGCTGCGCGAAGAGTTTCCGGACCGAGCCGAGCGGGTGATTTCGCTTCTGCAATCCATGCATGGCGGCCGCGATTACGTGGCGCAATTCGGCATACGCCAGCACGGCACCGGGCCATACGCCAGCCAAATCGCGATGCGTTTCAAGCTCGCGAAAAAGCGGCTCGGCCTTGGAAAAGGGCGCGTCGCATTGCGCAACGATCTCTTCAGAAAGCCGAACAGCCGGGGAGAACAGCTTGAGCTGCTTTGACAGCGACGGGGCCCGGATGCTCAATCTGGCGCATGAGGATTGCAGATTCGCGCATCAAGCCGACGTTCGAGCTCGAAGCGGCAGAACATCAGCTCGGCTCCAGGCCAATCGCCGGCGTCGATGAAGCCGGCCGCGGCCCGTGGGCCGGGCCTGTCGTCGCGGCGGCGGTGATCCTCGACCCGGACCGCATTCCCGCCAACATCGACGACAGCAAGGTGCTCGACGAAGATTCGCGAGCCTATCTCTACAAGCGCATCATGAAGGTCGCGATCGTCGCCGTGGGGATAGCCGACGTCGATCGCATCGATCGCGACAACATTCTCGGCGCAACGCTGTGGGCGATGACCCAAGCCGTGTCGCAACTCGCGGATGAACCAAAACTCGTCCTCGTCGACGGCAACCGCGCGCCACGGCTTTCGATGTCGTCGCGCACCATCGTCAAGGGTGACGCCAAGTGCCTGTCGATTGCGGCAGCCTCGATCATTGCGAAGGTAACGCGCGACCGGCTGATGATGGAATTGGCGCGCGATTATCCGGGCTACGGTTTCGAGCGTCACAAAGGGTACGGCACGCCGGAGCATCAAGCCGCGATCAACAAGCTCGGCGTTTCGATCCTTCACCGGCGTTCGTTCAGGCCGGTACAGCTGGCGCTCGGCCTCGTCTAACCCGCTCTTTTGCCGGCGCACCAAAACGCTGACGGCCCGCATGCCGAGTTGCACATCGAATCAAAAATATAAATATTTGCCGCCCTTCTGCGCATATCCAAACGCGCTTTGCATCATGTACAAAGATCGTCGGCTCGTCGCGCATGTGTTCGCGGTGATGAAGCCGATGTGATCGTAGCGTAAGCAGGTAGAGTTCATGGTATTGCGTCGTGGCAAGGGCCGCTCGGAGAGCGGGGAAATTCTTATCGGTGACTGCATCGGAGAGCTGAAGAAGCTTCCGAACGCCAGCGTCGATCTCGTCTTCGCCGACCCACCCTACAATCTGCAGCTTGCCGGCGATCTGATGCGGCCGAACAATACCAAAGTCGACGGCGTCGACGATGCCTGGGACAAGTTCCACGACTTTGCCGAATACGATGCGTTCTGCCACGCCTGGCTCGCCGAATGCCGGCGCCTTCTGAAACCGGACGGGGCCATCTGGGTCATCGGCTCGTATCACAACATCTTCCGGCTCGGCGTCGCGATTCAGGATCTGGGCTTCTGGATTCAAAATGACGTCGTCTGGCGCAAAGTGAATCCGATGCCGAATTTCCGCGGCAAGCGTTTCACCAACGCGCATGAGACGATGATCTGGGCCGGACGCGATCGCAAATCGCGCGTGACGTTCAACTACGAGAGCCTCAAAGCCTCGAACGACGATCTGCAGATGCGTTCCGACTGGCTGTTTCCGATTTGCTCGGGGCCCGAGCGGTTGAAGGACGACGGCGGCCGCAAGGCGCATCCGACGCAGAAGCCCGAAGCACTCCTGCATCGCATCCTAATTGCCTCGACGAAACCTGGCGACATCGTGCTCGATCCATTCTTCGGCACCGGCACGACGGGTGCCGTCGCCAAACGGCTCGGGCGGAAATTTATCGGTATCGAACGCGACACCGACTACGCGCGCGCCGCAGCCGAACGTATCGAAAAGGTCCGCCCGTTGGACCTCGATGCCATCGAGACACTTCCCTCGAAGCGCAGCGAACCACGCATTCCGTTCGGCCAGATTTTGGAACTCGGCATCATCGAAGCCGGACAGAAGCTGTTCGACGTGCGCCGAAAAGTACGCGCCGAAGTGCGCGCTGACGGAACGCTTGCGTGCGCCGGTCAACACGCGTCTATCCATCGCCTAGGTGCTCTGTTGCAGGGCAAGCCCGCGTGCAACGGTTGGACGTACTGGCACTTCGAAGCCGAGGGCAAATTGAAGCCGATTGATGTTTTACGCTCCGAAGCCAAACGTCAGCTCGGGCTCAGCCGGCCGATCGTGCTGGAAGCCGCGGAATAAAACTTTTCCCACTCCACGGCCGGGCTTGACCCGACCATTCAGGGCTAAGGCAATATATGCTGCCGCGTTGCCCTGGATGGCCACCTCGGAGGGCGGCCATGACGTGTTTGATGGAGGCTTACCGGTTGCCGTCCAGTCCGTGCGCGATGACCTTCCTCATCAGGCTCGGGAGAGCTTGAGCATGCAGGTCGCGCCGGTCGACCCAGCGGCAGCGCTCCTGTTCGGCCCATAGCGTGAAGCTCGCATCGACCGGCACCAGCGCGCGATAAACGCTCAGCTCGAGTCGGAAGTGCGTGAACACATGCACAACCGTGCCCGCCACCGGCAACCAGGACGTTGTGACCGGCGCCGAACGCAACGCTTCCTTCTTCGCCGGTAACGCATCGAGCCAGGGTGTCGAAGGAATCTCGAGCATGCCGCCGAGCAATCCCGCCTCGGCGCGCTGGCGAAGTAGAACCGCGCCGTCTTCTCTCTGGACGAGAAATGCGATGCCGTAGCGCGACGGCCGTGCCAGCTTCTTGGCTTTGACTGGCAGGACGTCAGCGAGCCCGCGGGCGTTGGCGGCGCAGTCCTGCTGCAACGGACAGACGAGGCAAGACGGGTTCTTCGGTGTGCAGATTTCGGCGCCTAGATCCATCATTGCCTGGGCGAAGTCACCGGCGCGGCGGCTTGGCGTCAGCGTCGCGGCCAGACGGCGGATTTCGGATTTGGCAGCGGGCAGCGGCTGGCGAACTGCGAAAAGCCGCGACACGACACGCTCGACATTGCCGTCAACAGGCGTTGCCTTTTCGCCGAACGCGATGGCCGTAATGGCGGCTGCCGTATAGGGGCCGATGCCCGGCAGTTCGAGAAGTTCCTTCTCTGCTCTCGGAAAGGCGCCGCCAAAGTCGCGCACGACGGCATCGGCGCAGGCCTTGAGATTGCGGGCGCGGGAGTAATAGCCGAGCCCCGCCCACAACTGCAGGACCTCTTCCAGCGGCGCAGCGGCGAGCGTTACGACCGTCGGCCATCGGGCCACAAATCGTTCGAAGTAGGGGACGACGGCCTTGACGGTCGTTTGCTGCAGCATGATTTCTGACAGCCAGACGCGATAAGGATCGGCTTTCTTGCGCGGGCCATAGCGCCAGGGCAGATCGCGGCGTTCGGCTTCGTACCACGCCAGCAGCGCCCGCACGGTCTCGGGACCCGCGGGCCGCAACGGCAATTGCGCTTGTCTTTTTTGAACCGCGCCCATGCGTCCGCTCATCTCCGGTTGCGCGGGACTTCCGAATCGCATCGACAATGGTAGACAACTTGTACGTCGCCACAAGCCAACACGAGACACAGAACCCCTTGGCAAATCGCGAACCCACAGCGCCGGCGCGGCCGTTGCCGCCAGACAGGCGGCAGGGCAAAGGCCATTTCGCGCGCGCCGTCGGGGCTTTCGTGCCGAAGGTAACAGCCGCGGCCTTCGAAAGGTTTGGGTTCCACAGCGCCGAGATCATGACATCGTGGGAAACGATAGTCGGCGCCGATCTGGCGCGCCTGACGCGGCCTGAGGCAATCAAGTGGCCGCGCGGTTCGAAAGCTCGGACGGATGCTTCGGGCGATGGGACGGCATCCGCGGGCGCGACCCTCGTCATTGCGTGTGATCCGGCATTCGCACTCGAAATTTCATACCGCACGCAGGATATCGTCGACCGGATAAACCGCTATTTCGGCTACCGGGCAATTGCACAGCTGCGCGTTGTCCAGGTGCCCGGAACGGCGGAGGTGGCAGCGGGTGCGACCACACGGCAGAGCCCCGGACCGCGTCCCGTGCGCGCCGCGACCGATAAGCTAGACCTGACGGCAGCGCTCGATGAACTTGGGCACAGTATCGCAAGTGCCACCTAGACGCCTTGAACCGGCCGGCTGACCCAAAATTACCACACGTTCAGTTGCTATTCAGCGCGCTTTCGGCTTATTCGGGCGGCAAAACCATGCTAGGCGGCGTGCACTATACGGTTCAGCCCGTGGAGGCGCCCGAAAGGAGCCAGGACCTTGTTTGATCTCAGAAATGTTTTTGTAGGCTTTTCCTGGTCGCGCCGGGCCGCGCTGCTCAGCGTTGCAGCCACGGCCGCCGTCGCGGGATTTGCTATCGTCGCCGCACAGCCGAGCCTTGCACAGGAGAAAGGCCCCGCCGAAGTTCCGGTCGCGGAGCTGATGAAGGCAACCGATCTCCCCGAAATCAGCCTCGGTCCGACGGACGCGAAGGTGACCGTCGTCGAATACGGATCAATGACGTGCGGGCACTGCGCTCACTTTACCAACAACGTCTTTCCCGACTTCAAGAAGAAGTACATCGACAGCGGCAAGGTCCGTTACATTTTCCGCGAATTCCCACTCGATAATCTCGCCTCCGCCGCATCGATGCTGGCGCGGTGCGCGGGCGGCGACAAGACGCTTCCGCTGATCGAGACCTTCTACGCGAAACAGGCCGACTGGGCTTTCGTGCAGGGCAATCCCGTGCCGAAGCTGTTCGACATAGCGAAGCAGGCCGGATTTACGCAGGAAAGCTTCGATAAGTGCCTGACCGACCAGAAGTTGTTGGACCAGATCACCGCTGCCCGGACGCGCGCCAGCGACACGTTCGGCGTCAGTGCCACTCCGACGTTCTTCATCAACGGCAAGCGCCTGACAGAAGCGCCTACGATTGAATCGTTCGATAAGGTGATCGGCCCACTGCTGGCGGCGAAGTAACCGGACATCGTGATGCAATTCATGCGCTTATTGGGCCGTGTCGTGGTCGTCGGCATCGCGGCGACGCTGGCCTCATGCAGCGCGAACAACCTGCCGGTGCTGACGGCAAGCGTGACCGCCGATAACTCCGCCTCGGGCGCGGCCTATCCGTCGATCGGAGCCGCCAAGGCCGAGGGCATGCCGTCGCCGTTCGCCGACACCGCCGCAACGAACTCGGGCGGTCGCGAAGTCATCAAAAACCCGACCATTGCCGATATCATGGCGCCCAGTCCGCTGCCCGAAATGAGCTGGGGCAGGCCGGACGCTCCCGTCACGATCGTGCAATACGCCTCGATGACCTGCCCGCATTGCCGGAATTTTCACAAGGTTACATACCCGGAACTGAAGCGACGCTTCATCGATACCGGCAAAGTCCGCTACATCCTGCGCGAATTTCCGATCGGCAAGACCTCCGGCAACGCCACGATTGCGCTCAGATGCGCGCCGCCCGACAAATATCTCGAACTCTATGGGAAGTTCATGGAGCAACAGCCGCAATGGGTGTCGCTGGAAGTGCGCCCCGATGCGATCTTCGCCGTAGCGCGACAGGTGGGGATGACGCGCGCTCAGTTTGACGCCTGCTTGCAGAATCAAGGCATGATCGAGAATCTCAAGTGGGTGAAGGATCGCGGGCGCAAGCTCGGTATCGTCGGAACGCCGAACTTTTTCATTGGCGACAAGCTCATCAAGAAAGAGCTGACGATTGCCGAGATCGCCGACTATGTCGAGCAGGGCGGCACGCCGACCGCAGCGGCTAGTCCGTAGCGCCGCGCTCGCAACGGTCCTGAGCCACCAAGAGCAGGCATCGAGGACTTCGACACGACATGAAAATCACGCGGCTCAGACTTTTGGGGTTCAAATCCTTTGTCGATCCGACCGAACTCGTCGTCGAGCCGGGCCTGACGGGGGTCGTCGGTCCGAACGGCTGCGGTAAGTCGAACCTGCTCGAAGCGCTCCGCTGGGTGATGGGCGAATCCTCGCACAAGTCGATGCGTGCGGCAGCGATGGACGATGTGATCTTTTCCGGCACGACGGCGCGGCCCGAACGCGGCAGCGCCGAAGTCACGATGTTTCTCGACAACAGCGAGCGACGGGCGCCGGCTGAATTCAACGACAACGACGTTCTTGAAGTGACGCGCCGCATCGAGCGCGAAGCGGGCTCCGCGTACCGTATCAATGGCCGGGAAGTGCGGGCGCGCGACGTCAAGGTTTTGTTCGAAGATGCAGCGACTGGGGCGCGCTCGTCGGCGCTCGTCAGGCAGGGACAGATCGGCGAACTCGTCAACGCCAAGCCGGAACAGCGCCGCCGTATCCTCGAAGACGCAGCCGGCATCGCGGGACTGCATACGCGCCGCCACGAAGCCGAACTGAGACTCAAGGCCGCCGAAGCCAACGTCGAGCGGTTAAGCGATGTCGTCGGTCAGCTTCAATCGCAATCTGAATCGCTCAAGCGGCAGGCACGGCAGGCGCGCCGCTACAAGGAGATTTCGAGCGAAATCCGTCAGAACGAAGCGCTTGCGATGCACCTCGCATGGCAGGACGCGCAGCAAAGTGTCGAGCAGGAAGAGGCGCAGCTGACGGACGCGATGATGCGTCTTGGATCGGCGACGGAAGGCGAAGCAAAGGCTTTCAACGAGGAATTGCGGCTCGCCGAAGGTTTGCCGCCACTTCGCGAGGCGGAAGCGTCGAAGGCCGCGGCGCTCGCCCGGCTCAAGATCGAGCAGGAAAATCTCGATCGCGAGGCGGAGCGTGCGGCCGAACGGGCCCGAGAACTTCAAGCCCGAGCCAAGCAACTCGACGCCGATCTCTTGCGTGAAACCGGTTTCGTCCGTGAAGCCAAGGAAACGCTGGTTCACCTCGAAGCCGATCTCGCGGCCATCAAGGAGGCCGAACTCAAGGCCGTCGACGAGGAAGCCGGGGAACGCAGCGAACTCGAACGTGCCGAAGCCCGCCGCGTAGAGACCGACGCGCATTTTGCCGAGATCACGCACCGTGCGGCCGAAGCGCGCGCCAAGCTCCGGAGCCTCGAAGCCGCGCTTGCCGAACGCAAGGATCTCGTCGCGACGATGACCCGGCAGGTCGCGTCACTCGATGCGCAAATCCAAGACATCACGTCGAAGGCGCCCGACCATGCACAGCTGAGCGACATTTCCGAGCGCGGCCACGCGCTTGCTCAGGAAATCACCGATATCGAGGCAGAGACGCTGGCCGCCGAAGAGGCGGTCAGGATGGCACAGGCGCAAGCCAGAACCCGTCACGACGAAGCACAGCGTATCCGTCTTGCTGCCAACGCTTTCTCCACCGAACGCGAGACGATCGCCAAGCTGTTGGCGAGAGCCGACGAAGGCGCTTACCCGCCGGCCGTCGATCACATCCGCGTCTCGCCGGGCTACGAAACGGCGCTCGGCGCCGCACTGGGAGATGATCTCGAAGCGCCGCTGGCGCCGGAGGCGAGCGTCCACTGGCGCCACCTCGACCTTCCTGCTGAGGACCATGCGCTGCCTGCCGATGCCGAACCGCTTGGGATGCACGTCGAGGCGCCGCAGGAGCTGACGCGACGGCTGCGCCAGATCGGCGTCGTGAGGCGGGCCGAAGGTTCGCGCCTGCAACCGCATTTGAAACCGGGCCAGCGGCTGGTGTCGCGTGAAGGCGATCTTTGGCGTTGGGACGGCTTCGTCGCCGCGGCAGGCGGTGTGACGCCGGCTGCTCAGCGCTTAGCGCATAAGAACCGCCTTCTGGAACTGGACCGCCGGGCGCAGGCCGTTCTCAACGAGGCCAAGGATACGATCGACGCCGAACGTGCCGCTGCCGAAGCGGCCCAGAAGGCCGAAGCGGAAGAGCGGCGGCTTCGCCAACTGTGGCGCGAGCGGCAAAACGAGCTGGCACAGATCCGGCAGCAACTGACGTCGCTGGAAAAGTTGCAGCGCGAAAGCGAGACGCGACTGGCCGGCGTCTCAGCGCAACGGTCGCGAGCCGATGAAGATTTGACCAATGCTCAGGCGCGGCACGTCGAGATCGAAGCGCACATCGTCACGATGAGCAAGGGCGAGGATCTCGAACCGCAGCTCAAAACCGCGCAGGCCGACGCCGAGCGAGCCCGCCGCGCGGTTTCGGATTCGCGCGTTCGCCTCGGCAGTATCGAGCGCGACAGGCAAATCCGCGCCGAGCGTATCCGCCACGTCATCGCCGATATCGCACGCTGGCAAAGCCGGCAGGCCAGCGCCGAGCAACAGATTGGTTCCCTCGACGCCCGCCTCGGCGAGGCGCGCAGTGAAATTGACGCCAACGCCGATCTGCCTGATCGGATCGCGGCTCAGCGCAACGCCTTGCTGTCGGCACTTTCGCGCGCCGACGAGGAACGTCGCAGCGCCGCCGATATGCTGAACTCCGCAGAGACGGCCATGCGGGCGGCGTCAGAAGCGTTGCGTGCCATTCAAGCGGATGTTTCGAACGCGCGGGAAGCCAACGCCAGGATCGAGACGCGGCTGGAGAATGCGCGGCAGCGCCGGCAGGAGGCTGCGAGACACATTCGTGAGACGTTCGAAGTTGCGCCGGAGGATTGCCTTGCGATTGCGGCATTATCCGACACTACATCGATCCTGCCGCTGGCAGATGTCGAAAAGCAGTTGTCGCGGCTCAAAGCCGATCGCGAACGCTTGGGCGGCGTCAATCTGCAAGCCGACGAAGACCTCGTCGAAGTTTCAAAACAACTCGAAAACCTCATCGCCGAGCGCGACGATCTCGAGCAAGGCATCGCGAAGCTGCGTAGCGCCATCCAGCAACTCAACAAGGAAGGCAAGGCGCGGCTCGACGAAGCTTTCACGATCGTCAACGGTCATTTCGAACGGCTATTCACGCATTTGTTCGGCGGCGGCGAAGCGCGTCTCGAAATGATCGAGAGCCCGGAAGATCCGCTGGAAGGCGGCCTCGAAATCATCGCCAAGCCGCCCGGCAAGAAGCCGGCAACGCTGTCGCTGCTTTCGGGCGGGGAACAGACGTTAACGGCGCTATCGCTGATCTTTGCCGTGTTCCTGACGAACCCGTCACCGATCTGCGTTCTGGACGAGGTCGACGCTCCACTTGACGATGCCAACGTCGACCGCTTCTGCAGGCTGATGGAGCAAATGGCCAGCGAGACGGCGACGCGCTTCCTCGTCATTACGCACCACCCGATGACGATGGCCCGCATGAACCGGCTGTTCGGTGTGACGATGGCCGAAAAAGGCGTCTCGCAGCTCGTTTCGGTCGACCTGCAGACGGCACAGAGCTTCCGCGAGGCTAGCTAACGTTACCGGTCTGGAAGGCGCTCCCAGCCCCTTTCCACTAGGGGGAACCTATCGTCAACAGCGCGCGTTTTCCTTGTCTGGAGAAGGAGATCGCCCGTGAAACAGCAACACTATTCTCCCACACGTGGGGAGGTTCTCGAACCTACCGACGCGCGGCAGGCGAACTCTCAGAAAGCCAACCTGCGCGTGTTGATATTTTCAACAAGTCTGATCGTCCTGGTCTTCGCAGGGTTCGTGTTGGCCTTCCTTTATGCGACGCCTGCGCCGATGGACGGCTCGTTGCAGGAGGGTGCCCAATCGGGACAAGCCACCGGCGTTCCCCCGGCAGCGAAGCCATTGCCATCGACGACAGCACCGGAAAATCCCGGAAAGGCCGTGCAGCCATAAGTGCTGCGGCCTGACCCTGGCGAAACAATCGTAGCTGAATCGCGCGCGGCCCCTGGATATGCGCCGTTTCGCCATACCCCGACGGCTGACACGCCGCTGCCCAATTCCTTGACACCCCTAAACCCCCTATCTATGGTCCGCGCCGTCGATCTCCCGCAGCGGCTGGATTTCCGCGTATTCTGGATGGCTTGAACCATGTCAGCCAATGGCAAGGATCATTCGTCCGGGGATGGCAGAATTAGCCCTGAAGACCGCGAAGCCATCCGCCAACGGTCGGCGGAAATCGGCCAGAAGCTCGATGCACTCAAGTTGCGGCGAGCACCTGCCGGCGGATCGCCAGTCAAGACGTCTCAGTCCGCCTTTGGACCAGCCTTCAAGTTCGCGGGCGAGTTGGTCGTCGGGGTGGTTGTCGGAGGCGGCCTGGGTTGGGCGCTCGACAAGCAGTTCGGGACGGCACCTTGGTTGATGATCGTGCTGTTCATCCTCGGGTTTGCGGCGGGCCTTCTAAACGTCGTTCGCTCCGCCCAGCAGGCGCAAGCACAAAACGAGCCGCTGCAAAGAGCGGCGCCGTCGGTCGCCGATGACGACGACGAATGAGACGGAGGGGATAGATCGTGGCTACCGCAGGCATCGAGGGCGCTGTCCATCACGAAGGACCGATGGTCCAGTTCGAGATTCACAAGATCTTTTCTCTCAATCTCTTTGGGTACGATGTCTCGTTCACGAACTCGTCGCTAATGATGATCGTGTCGCTGGTGCTCATTTGCGGCTTCATGATTTTGGCGATGAACGGCCGCTCGCTCGTTCCCTCACGCGTCCAGTCCATGGCCGAGATCGTCTACGAGTACGTTGCCGGCATGGTGACGGAAAACCTCGGCCAAGACGGCATGAAGTTTTTCCCCTGGGTATTCTCGATCTTCATCTTCGTCTTAGTGCTCAATTTCATCGGCTTGATCCCGGGCAACTTCACGGTCACGAGCCACATCATCGTGACATTCGCGCTGGCCGCGATGGTTTGGATCGTCGCGACGATGGTCGGCTTCTGGAAGCACGGCCTCGGTTATCTGAGGCTTTTCGTGCCTGAGGGCGTGCCTTTCTGGCTGATGCCGATCATCATTCCGATCGAGCTCATTTCCTATTTCATCCGTCCGATCAGCCACTCGGTGCGTCTGTTCGCCAACATGATGGCGGGGCACACGATGCTCGAAGTGTTCGCGACCTTTGCCGTTGTGTTGCCCTGGTGGGGCAAGATCGCACCGACGGGCTTCATGGTGGCGTTCACTGGTCTCGAGGTTCTCGTGGCATTCCTACAAGCACTGATTTTCGCAGTCCTGACCTGCATTTACCTGAACGACGCCGTCAACATGCACCATTAATCCAACGTTCCTGAGAAGGGACGAGATTTTCGACGTAAGAGCAAACGCAAAGGGAGACTTTCGAAATGGAACTTCAAGCAGCCAAGATGATTGGCGCAGGCCTCGCATGCAGCGCGCTCATCGGCGCCGGAGTCGGCATCGGCAACATCTTCGGCAGCTATCTGTCGGGTGCCATGCGCAATCCGTCGGCGGCACCTGGCCAATTCACGAACCTTTTGATCGGCTTCGCGCTTGCCGAAGCGACCGGCCTTTTTGGACTTCTGATCGCACTCATCATCCTCTACGGTTGAGACTGGGCGCAGCCGATTAACCGGAGGCGACTATGTTTGCCGGCATGACACTACTGCTTGCGGTTACGGCGGAGGCGGCTGAAGAAGCCGCCAAATCCGAAGGCCTGCCGCAGCTCAATCCAGACCACTTCACCCCGCAGCTTTTTTGGCTGGCGGTGACGTTCCTGATCCTGCTTTTCGTCATGCAGAAGATCGCATTGCCGCGCGTCGGTGAGGTGATCGAGGAGCGCCGCGATCGGATCAAACGCGATATCGACGCGGCAACCCGCCTCAAGATCGATACCGACAGGGCGCTCGCCGACTACGAGAAGGCTCTCGCGGATGCGCGTTCCAATGCCTCCGGTATCGCGAAGGAGACGCGGGACTCGCTCGCCGCGGAGACCGATGCCGAACGCCACCGGGTCGACGCGCAGATCGCCGCCAAATTGCAAGGCGCCGATGCACGTATCGCCCAGACGAAGTCGAAGGCCGTCACGGCGATCGGCGATATCGCGGCCGATACCGCGCGTGCGGTGGTCGCGAAACTCATTGGGCAGGACATTTCGCCCGACGAGGTGAAGAAGGTGCTGCGTCCGGCTCCGGGCGAGTGAGGATTGAGCATGTTCAACCCGAATGATCCGCTTTTCTGGGTTCTGGTCGCCTTTCTGGCGTTCGTGGGCCTGTTGATCTACTACCGCGTGCCCACGTCGGTCGGCAAAATGCTCGACGACCGGGCCGACGTCATTCGCAAGGAACTCGATGAAGCGCGCAAGCTCCGCGAGGATGCCCAATCGCTTCTGGCCGACTATCAGCGCAAGGCCCGCGAAGCCGACGCCGAAGCGCAGACGATCATCGAACAGGCGAAGCGAGAAGCGGAGCTGCTGGCTGTTGACGCGCGCAAGGCGCTCGCCGAGAGCCTAGAACGCCGGTCGAAGATTGCTGAAGAAAAGATCGCGCGCGCCGAAGCTCAGGCGCTAAGCGAGGTCCGCGCTACCGCCGTCGAGACCGCACTTACAGCGGCGCGGGAACTTTTGAAGACACGTGCTGGCGGTGCTACCGGCGACACGCTGATTTCGCAGTCGATCTCAGATCTCAGGGGCAAGCTCAACTAACTCGGGCATACTCTGGAAACAACAAAGCCACGCTCGCGCGTGGCTTTTTTTATACGAGCTTCATAAGCCGGCGAGTGGCCTTAGCAATCAACCGGAGCCGGATGCTTTGCTGTTAAATCCGACGACAAGTTCAAATTCTCCGGGCCGCGATCCTTCGGGGATCGGGAACGTTATCGTACGAACGGTCGAGAAGTAGGCGATCGGTTTATCCTGTCCGACATCGACGTCGACCTTGACGTTATCTGAGGCGATCGTAGCGCGCTTGGAGTCATTTACTGCGACGGTGACCGGCAGCGAAATATTCCCGGGCTTGCCTTTCGGTCCGAGCAGCACCCGGCCCGAGAATCCATATTTCACGACGACACGGCCGGGCTCCACCTGGCACTCGCGTGCCGTCTTCGTAATCTCGCCGCGTTGGGTGACGGACATCCCGTCGCCGACGTGGCCTTCTTCATAGAAGGTGATGTAGTTGTCGTGCGGCGCCACGATGAAACGAGGACAGCCGGCTGCCACCTCACCAACGCTCGTACTACCGGTCGCATTCGGATCGGAGGTCTTGGCTGCGGCGAGAAGTTGATCTTCGGAGACGGAAGACACTTCGGTGTTCTGGGAAGAGCCGCCGAACATTCCGCCGCCAATCCCGGAGGTCAGCGACGACATTCCGCAGCCACCGAGCGCGCTGACGGAGAGACTGAGGGAAATGAACAACAGAGCACGAGCCGGCGCAACGGGGCATCCGCGCGAAGCAGACGCATCCTCTCTGCGAGGACGCCTGTAACCCGAATTGACCAACACCATCCCCCGAGTTTGTGAGTCTCGGCCCCTTGTATTGTCCGAAAAGGACCGTAGCATCCGAAGCCGCCGGCATCCAACCGCATTTTCAGACGCGACGGATGAGTATAAAGAACTGCGCTCGTCCATAGTTGGCCTTAACCAAACGAAGTGACCGTGCCGAAGCCACCCCTAAAAATTCTGCTTGCTGCGCCTCGCGGTTTCTGTGCCGGCGTCGATCGCGCGATTCAAATCGTAGAACAGGCTTTGACCAAATTCGGCGCTCCCGTCTACGTCCGTCATGAAATCGTGCACAACCGTTATGTTGTTGATTCCCTGAGGGCGAAAGGCGCCGTTTTTGTGAACGAGCTGGACGAAATTCCGGATACGACTCAACCCGTGATCTTTTCAGCACACGGCGTCGCCAAAGCCATTCCGGCCAGCGCCCGCGGCCGCAATATGTTCATCGTCGATGCAACGTGCCCACTGGTGTCGAAGGTTCACATGGAGGTTGCCCGCCACCACGAGCAGGGCCGCGAGATCGTTCTCGTCGGGCACCGCGGCCACCCCGAAGTCGTCGGCACCTTAGGGCAGCTTCCGGACGGTGCCATTCATCTGATCGAATCAGCTGACGAGGCACGATCGTTTTTGCCTCGCGACGCAACCAATCTCGCCTACGTGACGCAGACGACCCTGTCGCTCGACGACACTGCCGAAATCGTCGAAATCCTGAAGGCGCGATTCCCGGGGATCAACGGCCCGGTGAAAGAAGATATCTGCTACGCGACGACTAACCGCCAGAACGCGGTGAAGGCGATCGCGACACGCATCGACGGACTGATCGTCGTCGGCGGCCCCAAAAGCTCCAATTCCTTGCGCCTCGTCGAGGTCGCCGAGCGCGCCGGATGTCAATTCTCCGTACTGGTCGAGCGTGCTGCCGACATTCCCTGGGCGAAGCTTGAAGGCGCCAAGGCGATCGGCATCACCGCTGGGGCCTCGGCTCCGGAAGTCATCGTCGAAGAAGTAGTCGAGGCCTTTCGTCAACGCTACGACGTGTCCATCGACGTAGTGACGACGCTCGAAGAGCGGGTGATCTTCAACATTCCGCGTGAGGTTAGGCTTGCGCGCGCCCCGGCCGAGCAGCATTAAAGCTGCATTCGACGCGCGGAGGCGGCATGGCGGTCTATACAGAAGTCAGCGACGAGGAGCTTGCGCGCTTCATAGACGCTTATGGGCTCGGCGAACTTCTGTCGTACAAGGGAATTGCCGAGGGCGTCGAGAACACGAACTATCTCGTGCACACGACGAAGGGCACGTTCATCCTGACGATCTATGAGAAGCGCGTCGATCCCGACGATCTGCCATTTTTTCTCGGGCTCATGGAGCACCTCTCGGCGCGCGGCGTCACGTGCCCCCTACCGGTGCGCGACGCCAAGGGGGACATTCTCAACGTGCTTGCCGGCCGGCATGCCGCGCTCATCACGTTCCTCGAAGGCATGTGGCCAAAGCGGCCGAAAGTTGCGCACTGCCTTGAACTCGGAAAAGCGCTGGCGCGCATGCACGTTGCGGGACAGGGCTTTCCGCTTCGACGCGTCAACGCGCTCGGCCTACAGGGGTGGCGGCCGCTTTTCGATGAGTTTGCCCCCCGTGCCGAGGAGATCATGCCGGGACTGAGGGACCTTATCAGCACCGAGTTGAAGTTCCTCGAATCGTCCTGGCCGGATCGATTACCTCAAGGCGTCATCCACGCAGACCTCTTTCCCGACAACGTCTTCTTCATCGGTGAAAAACTTTCCGGTTTGATCGACTTTTATTTCGCTTGCAACGACGCGCTCGCCTACGACATCGCCATATGTCTCAACGCCTGGTGCTTCGAGCCGAATTTCGATTTCAACGCCACCAAGGGGCGGGCGCTTCTCATGGGCTACGATAGCGTGCGCCGTCTCAGCTCAGAGGAGCGCGACGCCATGCCGATCCTTGCCCGCGGGGCAGCGATGCGCTTCCTGCTGACGCGCAGTTTCGACTGGCTGAATACGCCGAAGGATGCGCTTGTCGCCCGCAAAGATCCCTTCGACTACGTGCGCCGCCTGCGCTTCCACAAATCTGTTGCATCGATCGCCGGCTATGGCTGCGAGTTGGCGCGATGAGTACACCGTTGCCGAAAATTCTGATCTATAGCGACGGCGCCTGCTCCGGCAATCCGGGGCCTGGAGGCTGGGGTGCGATCCTGATATCGGGAGACCATCGCAAAGAGATCAGCGGGGGCGAAGCGCTGACGACCAACAATCGCATGGAGCTACTTGCGGCGATCTCGGCGCTCGAAGCCTTGAAGAAGCGCAGCGAAGTCGAACTGTGGACCGACAGCGCCTACGTGCGGAACGGCATCACGGCCTGGATACACGGTTGGAAAAAGAATGGTTGGCGGACGGCCGACAAGAAGCCCGTTAAGAACGCCGAGCTCTGGCAGAAGCTCGACGCTCTTCGCGACAAGCATCAGGTCGCGTGGCACTGGCTCAAAGGCCATGCTGGGCACCCGGAAAACGAACGCGCCGATGAGTTGGCCCGTCTTGCGATGGCGCCATTCAAGCCGGGTTCGGCACGCGGCGCGCCCGCCGACAGCCTAAAATGAACGGTCGATCATCGAGCACAGATTGGCGGCACTCGACTTATCGACAACCGGCGGGCTATCTTCGACGTTGAGAGCCTTGACCACGCCATCGTCGACCAGCATCGCGTAGCGTTTGGAGCGCAGCCCCAGACCGAACTCCGAAAGATCGATGTCGAGACCGATCGTCTTGGCGAAATCACCCGAGCCGTCGGCCAACATCTCGATTTTTCCGGTGGCGCCGCTGTCTTTTGCCCAATGCGTCAGCACGAAAATATCGTTGACGGCGGTGCAGGCGATTGTGTCGATGCCTTTGCCTTTGAGTTCATCGACGCGTTCGACGAAGCCCGGCATATGATTTTTATCGCAGGCTGGCGTATAGGCGCCGGGCACCGCAAAGAGCGCGACTTTCTTACCTGAGAACACTTCCTTGACGGATTTTGGCGCCGGTCCGTCGGCACCCATCACGGTGAATTTTGCGTCCGGCAAACGGTCGCCTACCTTGATCGTCATGGCGTTCTTGCTCCTGCATTGCGGCGTCCGGGCCGTACGGCGGCGGATACCTACTCAAGTGTAATTGTCGTCTCGGATTGTCCCTTGCCGTCGATCATCGTCACCGTCAGCGGTTTGCCCTTCAAATTCTTGAGATCGACGCCATCGGTCAAATCGACCTCGAACACGGCCTTGCCGGCGGCGTCGCCAACGCGCTTCGGCAACGGCACGTAAACGCCGCCGGGTGCCTCGACGAATGCATCGGCGCTGGCGGGCGATATCGTCGCGACGTTCAATACGAGCTTTGGCTTGCCCGTCGTTTGATCGAGTCGCCAATTAGCAAGCGAAGGATCAATATCGGGCCGCGCGTCGGGACGCGGGACCTGAGCAAGGACGTTCGTCAACGTCTCGGACGCGCCGATGCCGGGCGGAATGGTGATCTGAAGTTCGACCTCCGCTGGAATGCATATGTCTTTGCACACGCCATAGGCAATCTTGCCGTGAAGCGTAATGGGCTTGCTGGCGTCCTTCGGCGTCAGATTGATTGGGAACAGCACGCGATCGGTATAGCCGACAACGTCTCCGGCCTTGGTGTGCAAGCGCTGCGGTGCGGGATAAAGCGCGTGCGCGGAATCGAGATTTTCCGATCCCTGCCAGTCGAATTCGGGCGCAACGCCGCCAGCGTCTCCCGGCGACCGCCAATAGGTATCCCAACCGCTCGGCATTTCGATTTCAACGCCGGCATAGAGCCCCTTCTGGCCGTCGCGAACGGCGTGGCCCGCGACCAGACGAGCCTTATTGTTGAAACCTTGAAACCACTCCGTTGAAGCGGGCTCCGTGGCGCTGCTCCAAGCCGCCGACGCGCTGAATGCCAAAAAAAACAGAGCCAGTTTCATCACGGTCTTTACCCTTTTGGGCAACACGCTTCACGTTTTCGCTTGCGGGCCGAACGTCTGAAGCGTTCTGCCGTTATAGACAATATTCGGCGCCCGAACCTTGGTGTTACCGCTAAGGTTTTTCTTCGGCACTTTTGGGCATCTTCACGTCGCCATGCTATCGGTTTAGTCTTTGCCCCATGAAGTCAACTAGACAGAAGAGCCGAACAAAGCGGTCGGCAATCAAACTCGAGGGGCAGCTGCTCATCGCGATGCCGGCAATGTCCGATCGCAGGTTTCAGCGCTCGGTCATTTATGTTTGCGCGCATTCCCCCGAAGGGGCGATGGGTCTTATTATCAATCAACGCGCCAACCATATCAGCGCCCCCGATCTGCTCGAAAGGCTCGGCATCTCGGCGCGCAATCCCGATGACGAGATTACGAGCGACGTGTTGTCGCTCTCGATCCAGGTCGGCGGACCGGTCGAAACCGGGCGCGGCTTCGTGCTGCATAGCTCGGATTACTTCTCCGAGGATTCAACGCTCGCCATCGAGCAGGGCGTATGTCTAACGGCCACGATCGATATTCTGAAGGCGATCGCGCAGGGCCGCGGTCCGACGCGAGCCGTGCTGGCACTCGGCTACGCGGGTTGGTCACCGGGACAGCTCGAGACGGAGATCCAATCCAACGGCTGGCTGCATTGCCCGGCCGATCCCGATCTGATTTTCGACGAAGATCTCGAGAACAAATATTCGCGCGCCCTTGGGAAAATGGGCATCGATCTGTCACATCTCGTTAGCGACGCCGGACACGCCTAACGCCCGCGCGAGAGACTTCTCCGGTCGTCTAATCCGCCCGCGATGAAGGAATGCCGGCTGACCTCAAACCCCGCCTGAACCGGCATTCGAGGCAATCTTCGGTTCGGTCCTGGGCGTGTCCGAGTCGGCGCCTTTGCCTTCAGTTCTAACAGCAGGAGCACTGCCGGCAAGCCGTGCGAGGCTAGCTGCAATCGATGGCGGCAACGACGAGAAATCAGGTTGCGTCGAGGGTGGCATCGTCGACGGCGACCGCGTCGCTGGTGACTTCGTCGTCGGCACGTCGCCGACAGGCAGCGGCGGTGGTTCGCCCGCGGCAATGCCGGGGCTGCCATTGCGCAGTGGCGGCGCCGAGGGCGGCATCGAAGCTGGCGCAAGCTGCGGCTGTGGCGGCAGCGGAAGCACGGGTCCCGGCTGCGCAGAGGCACGTTCCAGCGCCTCGGCAAGCGGCGTCACGATGCTCGGCTGCAACCCGTCAAGCGTTGGCTCGGGTCCGGGCTTAGGCAGCGACGGCCTCGCGAAATTGTGAATGTTTGCGGCCGGACGTGGCGGCGATAGCGGTTTGGCCATCGGCGCGGATTTTTGCGGCGGCAACTGCTGCTGCCGAAGGGGCCGCGGCGGCGTTATCAACGGGGGTGGGGGCGGAGGCGGGCTGCCGGTTGTGACCGCGCCTTGCAGTATCGCAGCGGGTTTTTTGTCCACGGCAGAAGGTGAAGTCAGGATATTTGCAGCGCCGTTTACGCGGCCTTTGTCGTTGCTGGCCTTCTGTCGCTGCCGCACGACGGCGCCCGCCGGCAAGGCTGCTGATTTGGGTGTTGCACCGTTAGCCGCAGGCGTTCGCGAGGGCTTTGTCGCCACGTCCTGCACAGCCGTTTTCTGCTTCGGACGGAAGAAACCACGCGGCTGCATTTTGCGCTCAGAACGGCGCACCACCTTCAGAAGCTGCGTGACGGCGCGGTCGGGTATCGGTTCGCCGAAATGATAGCCTTGCGCGTACTCGCACCCTATCGACCTAAGGAACGTCGCCTCGTCGGCGCGCTCGACGCCCTCCGCGACAACTGTCTTGGACAGCTCATGCGCCAACGCCACCATCGACCGCATGATCGCGGCGCCGCTCGCCGAACCGCTGCTGCGGACAAGTTCACGGTTGATCTTGATCGTATCGAACGGAAACCGGTTGAGATAAGCGAGTGACGAGTAACCGGTGCCGAAGTCATCAAGAGCAAGCTCGACGCCCGATCCGCGAAGAACTTTCAAGACGTCCGCCGCCTGTTCCGGATTTTCCATGACCAGGCTTTCGGCGATTTCTAGCCGCAAGGTGCCGGTCGGCACGATGTTGCGACCCAAAACATGCCTGATTTCCTGAATGGCCTCGGGCCGGAAAAGTTGTCGGCTCGAAACATTGATACTGACGAAGAGCGGCCGTTCGGCTCGCGGCAACTCGGTAAGCCAGCGCGCCGCATCCTTTGCCGCACGAACCATGACATAGGACCCGAGCTTTATGAGCAGGTCCGATTGGTCGGCGACCGTAACAAGAGACAGAGGGTTCAAAAGCCCATGCTGCGGGTGTTCCCAGCGCACGATAGCTTCGAATCCCGCCAGTTCCTTCGTCGGCAAATAGACAATGGGCTGGTAGAGGACTTTGACTTGACCCTTCTCGAGCGCTTTGCGCAAATCGCTTTCGACCTCGATGTGGCCGTCTCGATCGCGGCGCATGCCCGGATCGAAGATCTCAATGCGATCTGAACCGCTCTGCTTGGCCCGATACATCGCCAGCTCGGCTTCCTTCAGAAGCTCGTTGTCGGCCGTTTGCGTGCCGTCCCATACCGCGACGCCCATCGAGCCGGTCAGAACGATCTCCTGATTTGCGAGTGGGATGGGCGCCCTCAGCGAGCGGCGCACGCGCTCTGCGAGCGCCGGCAGATTGCGGGACTCGCGCTCGCCGAGGAACAGCATCGCGAATTGATCGCCGCCGACCCGGGAGACGGTATCGTGAGGGCCCAAGTGGCGCTGGAGCCGGCGTGCCACCGTCAACAGCAGGCTGTCGCCGCGCACTAAGCCGAACGAGGTATTCACGCTCTTGAATTTGTCGAGGTCGATGAAGATCGCCGCCGGCTTGACGCTGTTGTCGGTCTTTGCCCGAGCGACGGCGCATTTCAGCCTGTCGAGGAAGAGTTCACGATTGGGAAGACCCGTCAGGCTGCAATGCACGGCATCATGAAGGAGGCGTTCGTGGGCGCGCTTCACGTCCGAAACATCGCGCAACAGACCGACGCAGCGCAGCGTTCGGCCGTCTGAATTCGGCACGCTCGCCGCCTCGAGTTCGAACCAGCGCCAGCTATTGTCCGAATGCCGGAGGCGGAAGTCTGTTTTTATTCTGACGCCCGAACGCTCCTGTGCGGACATCAGCATGACGCGGAAGCGCTCCTTGTCGGTCGGATGCACGTGCTTCAGAAACTCGTCGACTTTGGTTGAAAGTTCGCTGGGCATCAGCGCCAAGCTGATCTCGACCTCCGAGCCGACCTTGATTTCGTCGCGGCGAATATTCCACTCCCAGACCGAGGAGCCGGATGCAGCGAGTGCCAAAGAGCGTCCCTGTAATTCTGTCGGCGCGCCGGCATAGGCCGTATCCATCGATCGGAATGCAAACTGGGTGACCGTAAATCCCATCAGGATGACGACCAGAACGAGACCCGCAATGAGGCTGGCAACGACGATGTCGCCGGACATGCGCCCGCTGAGCGTCATGCCCGTTGCAAAGATCCAGACAAGGAAAAGTACCCACGTTGGAACGATCGAAAGGGCGCGATCCTGACCTTTGAACGCCAAAAACACCGTGAACATCCCGCCGACGCCGCCGATTGCAAGGAACGACAGACGAGCGAAGGTGGCGGCAAGGCGCGGATCGATGACGGCCACGGCGATCAACGTCAGCTGCGCCACGATCCAGACGCCGATCATCATCCGGACGATACCGTGCCACAGTCCGAGGCGAAGGAACGTCGAAAGAAAGATCACGAAGCTGGCGGCCATTGCGGCTTCACCGGCAGCGCGATAGATGGCGTTGTCCTCCGGCCTCAAGTTGAACAGCTTGTGGAAAAATCCGAAATCGACGCAGAGATAATTGAGCACCGCCCACGACACGAGTGCGGCGGCTGGGAAGATGAGTTTGTGATTGGCTGCGAAGACGGCCGTCAAAAAGATCGCGAGGAGGCCTGTCAGGCCCAGCATAGCACCGTTGAAAAGCTGGCGATCGCGGCTCTTGATTTCGTAATCGATCGGCCGCCAGAGATAGACGCGGGAAAACCTGTCGCCGGCAAGCTCGGCGACGTACGTGATCGTCTGGCCGGGCTCCAGCGTGATGCGGAAGACATCCGCCTTGTCGTTTTTGATGCGCTCCGGCACGAAACCGACGGACGGCGTGATGCTTTCGATCCGGCGGGCGTCGAGATCGGGCCACACCGTGCCTGAGCCAACGACCGTGTAACGATCGGCCGTCAACAGTCGCTCAAGCGACTTGTCCGACTTGTTCGTTAGCGCGAACACCATCCAGTTGGGGCTGGTTCCGGGAACCGATGCGCGCACCGTCATGCGGCCCGATACGCCCTCGCCGCCCACGGCCGTTTCGACCTGCAGACTGTCGCCGCGGCCCTCGTACGCATCGCCTAGCGTCGTGATCTCAACGCGGTCTTGATCGGCTTGAACGGGAATGGGCGTCAGGGCATTGGCGACGCCGGTGCCGGCGAAAAGCGCGAAGGCCGCAACCACGAGTGCGGCGAGCCGTGACGCTCGGTGTTGCCCTCTGCTGCTTCCCCCGCTTGGCATCAGGCCCCTCCGCCTTGCCGCGGTGCGGCCGATATCGGCGTGGTCGCGACACGCGCGTAAAGCAGGTGGTCTTCCCACCGTCCATTGATCTTTAGGTAGGCGCGCGCCACCCCCTCACGCGTGAAGCCGCTCGATTCGAGCACGCGAATGGACGCGATGTTGCTCAGCATCGTTGCCGCTTCGATGCGATGCAGGCGGAGCAGTCCAAACGCGACAGGCATCAACGTCTCGACCGCGGCGCGCATGTGTCCGCGGCCGGCGTAGGGTGCGCCCATCCAATAGCCGAGCGATGCCGTCTGCGCCGAACCGCGGCGCACATTCGAGAGGGTTATTCCGCCCATCAATGCGTCTGACTCGGCATCGAAGATGAAATAAGGGTAGGACGCGTCGTCGCGTATATCTTTTGCGTAAGCCCGGAGGCGTCGGCGATACATGGGACGCGCCAGATCGTCATAGGCCCACGTCGGCTCCCACGGCGTCAGATGTGCACGGCTCAAGGCCCGGAGTTCCGCCCATTCGGCGTAATCTACAACCGCCGGCTGACGCAGCGTCAGCGTTTGTCCCCGGATAACCTCCAGGTCTTCGTCCGGCCGGATTGAGCGAAGGAAAGCCACCTGTCCTCACCTCACACGTTGGCCAGCGGCGATCGCGCGTCAGAAGCCGAGAATCGCTCTGCCACGCGGGACGCCTGACCCGCCGACTTTCTGCCCGAGCCAACCACCGCCACAGAGGCCGCTTCGCTCATCAAACGCCGGGCGTAAGTTTTGACTCGCTCACGATCGACGCTCGTGACCTCATCGATCAGCTCAGCGGTCGTTACCAATCTGCCGTGCGCGAGCAGCTGTCTCGCCATTTGTTCGGCGTTTACCGACGAACTTTCGAGTGCCATCAGCAGGCCCGCCTTGAGCTGAGCCTTAGACCGCTGCAGCTCGGCCTCGGTCGGTCCCGCCTCGGCAATCGCAGCAAGCTCCTGGGCTACCACGTCAGCAAGCTCATCGACCATTTCGGGCCCGGTTGCTGCATGCACGGTCAGCATTCCGATATCCTTCAACCCCCACACCGTCGAGTAGATCGAATAGCAAAGGCCTCGATCTTCGCGAATTTCCTGAAACAGGCGAGACGACATCCCACCGCCGAACAGGCCGGAGAAAACCTGCGCCGTGTAGAACGCCCTGTCGAGACAGGACGGCGACGGCAATCCAATCAGAACGTGACTTTGCTCAAACGGCTTACCCGACGCCGCAAAGCCGCCGCGATACCGCGCCTGCGATTCAACCCCACGACTGCCGCGAGTGAGCCCGCCGAATAGGGCCTCAGCGTGGCGGACGATACGGTCGTGGTGGACGGCGCCTGCAGCCGAAACCACAATGTCCTCAGGCAGATAGTGCTCTCCAAGATAGGAGGTCAGGTCGGCTGCCCGAAACCGGCCGACGCTTGCCTTGGTGCCGAGGATCGGCCGCCCGATCGCCTGTTCTGGAAATGCGGCGCCTTGCATCAGATCGAAGACGAGGTCGTCGGGGCTGTCGTCGGCTCCGGCGATTTCCTGCTGGATGACGACGCGCTCCTTGTCGAGGTCTTCGGGGCTGAATTTCGAATTGAGCAGAATGTCGGCGATGAGTTCCAGCGCTACCGTTTCATCCCCGCCCAGAACGCGGGCGTAATAGGCCGTCGTATCAAGTCCGGTCGATGCATTGAGCTCGCCGCCGACGCTTTCGATCTCGTCAGCAATCGTGCGGGCCGACCGCGATTTCGTGCCTTTGAACGCCATGTGCTCGAGGAAATGAGAGAGACCGTGCTGGTCATCGCGCTCGTGCCGGCAGCCAGCCGCCACCCAGACGCCGAGCGAGACCGTTTCGAGGTTCGCCATACGCTGCGTCGCCACGCGGATACCGTTGGCAAGCGTGGTGATTTCAGTCGTCATTATGTGGCCCTCGAGGTGACACGGCAGTGCCTCAGAACGAAGTCTTGCACGGCAGAAAGACTATTTGACAGCGTCTCGAAGCGTTCGGGATCGCTCATCAAGTGGGCAAGCCGGCTTGGCAGCGCCGGCCGCGTTCCGGTGATGGCTTCGATGGCATCGGGGAATTTGGCGGGATGGGCGGTTGCGAGCACGACCGTTTCGTTGTTGCCGCCGATGCGCTCGGCAGCAACGACGGCGCATGCCGTGTGCGGATCGAGAACATAGCCGAAACGTTCTTTCGTTGCCTTGATGCAGGCGGTGACATCGTCTTCCGAGGCCGAGGCCGCGGCAAAGTCTGCCTGAAGACGCGGCCATAGCCGTCCGAGCTCGAAGCGGCCAGTGGCGACGAGAGACGCCATCGAACTGCAAATGAGGTCGACATCGCGACCGGAGGCCTCAAAAAGATAGCGCTCGAAGTTCGATGAGATCTGAATGTCCATCGACGGCGAGGACGTCGGAACCACATCTTTCATTGCGTAAGCGCCGGTCGCGACGGCGCGAGGCAGAATGTCGTTCTCGTTCGATGCAATGATCAGCTTGTCAATCGAAAGACCCATGCGCTTGGCGACATAGCCGGCGAAGATATCGCCGAAGTTTCCGGTCGGCACGGCGAATGACAATGGCGGCTGGCCGCCAAGCCTCGACGATGCGTAGAAGTAGTACGTCACCTGCGCGACGATGCGCGCCCAGTTGATCGAGTTGACGCCGGAAAGATCAACCCGATCGCGGAATGCATGGTCGTTGAACATGGCTTTGACGAGCGCCTGGCAATCGTCGAACGTGCCGCGCACGGCAACGGCATGGACGTTCTTCTCCTTCGGCGTCGTCATCATGCGACGTTGCACGTCGGAGACGCGGCCGGCGGGAAACAGAACGGTGATGTCGATGCGCTTCGAATAGCGGAAGGCTTCGATCGCGGCTCCGCCGGTATCGCCCGATGTTGCGCCGACAATCGTGGCGCGAGCGTTGCGCTTCTCGAGCACGTGATCCATCAGCCGAGCCAAGAGCTGCATCGCAACGTCTTTGAATGCGAGCGTCGGCCCGTGGAAAAGTTCGAGGATCGTCAGGCCAGGCCGTAAATTGACCAGCGGCGTGATTTCAGGATCATCAAAGCCAGCGTAGGCGTCGCGGGCCATTAGGGCGAGTTCATCGCGGGAGATTTCGCCGGCCATGAACGGATGAATCACTTCGACCGCAATCTCGGCAAATGGCTTCGTCGCGAATGAGGCGATCGTCTCGGCGGGAATAACGGGCCACGTTTCCGGGACGAAAAGGCCTCCGTCGCGCGCCAGGCCAGCCAGTAGAACCTCTTCAAAGCCGAGTGTTTCCGTCGCGCCTCGCGTTGAAATGTACTTCAATGTTTCGATCTCTCAATCGGCATGGGCAAGGAATTCCGCTGAGCCTCGGCCTCTCGGCCGTTTCATGGTTTTACATCGTCGTCTTTGACAGCCTTGAGGCGCTGATTGGCGAATACTGCAAATACGCAGATAAGCGTCAGAGCCAAACCATACCACGTGACGATGTACTGCAGATGCGAATTGGGAATATCAATGACAGTTGTCCCGCCCCTGGGCCAACCACCGAGATTTTCGGGCAGGGCATCGGCGTCGATTGAAAATGGGGCGTAGGCCTGCTTCTTTTCGGCCGTGAATTGCAGGGGTGACGGCGGCCCCTCGGGCCCCCACTGCATGGCGTCGAGGTCGCGCGAAAACCAACGATTGCCGGAATAGTCGTTGTCCGGCGTAAACCATCCCTTGTGTTCGGGTAGCCGGATGAGGCCGGTGATTGTCACCGGGCCCGCAATCTGCCCTGCGGCGCGCTTCGATGGATCTTTCAGCGTGTCAGGCACCCAACCACGATTGACGAAAACCGGCGGCAATCCGCCCTCCGGTTTCATCAACGTATAGACGTGCCATCCCTGGGACTGGGGCGTCGGAGCGTAGAGGTGACGTTCCTGGCCATGGTCGAATGTCCCGGTGACGCGGACGTGCAGATACTCGACGTCACCGGTCTTGACGTATTCGCTGAGCGCAACCGGATAGGAAACGGGCTCGGCCGTTCGACGCATCTCGATCTTGGCAATCAAATCTTCCTTCCAGGCTTTGCGATGCCACTGCCAGTTGCCGAGCCCGATGAGGATGGGTAGCAGGGCGAGCGTCAGAAGCCCGGGTGCGATGAGACCGGCGGCACGCCAACGTGCAAACATCCTCACTCCTTGCCGAGGCCGCCGTCCTCGATCTTGTGTTTGAACTGCAGTGCGATCAGCAATGCCTTCAGGAAGCGCAACAGAAGGATCGCGACAAGCGGCGTGAGGACGCCCCAGAGCAGAACGTGCATCCACCACGGTACGCCGAATTTGAACTCGGCGATCAGCGCGCCCCCGAGACAGAGAAATCCAAGAATGAAGATCGCCAAGACGGCTGGGCCGTCGCCGGTCTCGACGATTTTGAAGTTCAGCCCGCAGGCATCGCACCGGTCGCGGACATTGAGCAAATTGACGAACAGCTTGCCTTTGCCGCAACGCGGACAGCAGCAATTCAACGCGGCGGCAAGAGGAAGGACGGCTTGGCTGGAGCTGGACACGGAGCGGGCGTAACTTTCTATAGTTGACGTGGCTGACCGTCGCCGATCACGCCGGTGAGATCAATCCCGAAGAACGACGCGCTGAAATGAAAAGAGGCGACCTTGCGGGCCGCCTCTTTCATGAATTTCCGGCTATTCTCAAATGGCCGGGATCAGTGCGCCACTGCCGCAGCGTTTTCCGCGATGGCTCCGGCGCCCCAGACGTAGATGCAGGCGAACAGGAACAGCCACACCACGTCGACGAAGTGCCAGTACCAGGCAGCCGCCTCGAACCCGAAGTGCTGCTTCGGCGTGAACGCGCCTTTCGCAGCTCGCACGAGACAGACCGCCAGGAAGATGGTCCCGATGATCACGTGCGCGCCGTGGAAGCCCGTCGCCATGAAGAATGTGGAGCCGTAGGTGTGGCCGGCGAAGCTGAAACCAGCATGGCTGTATTCGATAGCCTGGAGAACGGTGAACGTCATGCCAAGCAGCACTGTCAGCACGAGACCGATTACGAGTCCGCGACGATCGTTCTTCAAGAGCGAATGATGCGCCCACGTTACCGTGCAACCCGAGGTCAGCAGAATGAGCGTATTGACCAGCGGTAATTCCCAAGGATCGAACGTGTGCTTGAAGAAGCCCGGAATGGTCGCAGCCGTTTCAGCGGCAGCCGGCGGCCAGTGTCCGCCATAGAGTTCATTGCGCGCTGTCAATCCAACAAGGTGTCCGGTGTTGTTCATCAGTTCATGCACATCGCCCGGGAGTAGCGCGCTGTCGAAATAGGCCCAGAACCAAGCGACGAAGAACATCACCTCGGAGGCGATGAACAGGATCATGCCGTAGCGCAGCGACAGCTGAACGACGGGCGTTTGATCGCCCTTGTTGGCCTCGCGGATGACGTCCAACCACCAGGACCAGGCACATGCGATCAGCGCCACGGCGCCAATAGCGAATAGCCAGGGCCCCTTGACGCCCAGCACGCCCGCGCCATCAACATGTGTGCGCATCCAAGCGATGCCGCCCACCGCGGTAACGAACGCTGAAATCGCCGCAAGGAGGGGCCAGGGGCTTGGGTCTACAAGGTGATAGTCGTGATGTTTTACGTGCGTGTCTGCCATGTCGGTCTCCGTCGTCCCCGTTCGCGCTCCCAGATCGAAACCTGATCTCAGTGTTGGCTCTACAGCCGCATCTCAATCAAGTATCGCAATCCTGCTTTTGTTGCTTCTTCCGTTTAGTCTTATGGCTCGTTTCGCACAGGCGCGTCTGCACTCCTAACCACCGCCCGTCTTCACCGGCTGAGCAACGCCGGCGGCATCCGCCGTGTTCTCGACCGGAAAAAAGACGTACGACAGCGTGACTGTCGAAAGCTGTTCGGTATCGCGATCGTCGACCATCTTCGGGTCGATGAAGAAGGTCACAGGCATTTCGACGGTCTGGTGCGGTTGCAGCGTCTGCTTCGTGAAGCAGAAGCATTCGATCTTTTTGAAGTAGAGTCCCATCGTCTGCGGCGCAACGTTGAACGCGGCCTGACCAGTCAACGGTTTGTCGGACATATTGGTCGCCCGGAAAAACGCCAGTGCGGTTTCCCCGATCTTGACATTCATCGTCGTAACGTCGGGCTCGAATTTCCAAGCAAGGTGCGATGCTACATTACCGTCGAAGCGCACGGTGAAAATGCGGTCCAGAACCTTGCCCGCATTGGCTTCGGCACGCTGCGTCGTGCCACCGTAACCGGTCGCCTGGCAGAACATCGAATAGAGCTTTGGCGAAACAGCGGTGACCGCAGTCATCACGACGAGAGCCGCAAGGCAGCCGAAAACGACCCGCCGATTATTTGGCGAGGCATTCTCAGGCTTCTCGGCTTCTGGCTGTGCCATCTCGATCGTTTTTCCTCAGAGAACTCTGTTGGCCACGACTTCGCCGAAGCGGACGAATGTCGCGAAATAAAATGCGAGAACCACAAAGCCGAGCGTCAGCGCAATCGCGATGGAACGACGGCGGCGTATCCTCTCGGCTGCAAGGTCTTGGCGCTCATTCTTTTGTTCGTTCATTACTTCAATAGGCCTCACGCCATCATACGGCCGACGGTCGCTTCGACAAGAAGCACCGTGAACAGTACATAGAGATACAGAATTGAGAACCAGAACAGCTGCCGTGCAGCGGTATCAGCCTCGCGACCTTCTGTCGTCAGATAGACCCTAACGGCAAGCCCCAAGAAACCCGCACCCAGCACAACCGAGGAGACCAGATAAGCGATACCGCCGAGGCCAGTGAAGTACGGCACAACAGCGAGCGGCACGAGCAATACCGAATAAATGAGAATCTGCCGCCGCGTCTCCGGTAGACCGGCAACGACCGGAAGCATCGGCACACCGACGCGCTCGTAGTCGCGGCAGCGATAAAGCGCCAGCGCCCAGAAGTGCGGCGGCGTCCACATGAAGATAATCAGAAAGAGAAGCACGCTATCGAGGCTGACGTTGCCGGTCACCGCAGCCCAGCCGATCATCGGCGGGAATGCACCGGCCGCGCCACCGATGACGATGTTGTGCGGCGTTCTCCGCTTCAGCCACATCGTGTAGACGAAGACATAGAACGCAATCGTCAGCGCCAAGAGCGCGCCAGCCGTCCAGTTGACCAGGACCCCGAGCGTCAAGACAGAGCCGAACGACAGTACGGTGCCGAAGCTCAGAGCCTCGCCTGGAGTAACGCGTCCACGTGGCAGGGGACGGGCGGCCGTACGAGCCATGCGCGCATCGATATCAGCGTCGTACCACATATTGAGGGCACCCGAGGCGCCCGCACCGATGGCAATCGAAATCATCGCGATGATGCCGATGATGGGATTGAGCGATCCTGGTGCCGCCAGCATTGCGGCAAGCGCCGTCAAAATGACGAGCGTCATTACGCGTGGCTTCATCAGCTGGATGAAATCGCCGACGCTTGGCTCGGCTGTCAAATCGACCTGACCAACTTCGCTTTGAACGCTCATTGCCCGTGCATCGCTCGCATCAATTGTTTCGCTTTTATCATTGCAAGAGCGGCGGACCGCATTGAGTTCGGCCGCCGCTCCCGATTGTTAGTTTGCCCGATCAATGATGATCGGTAGACGCGATCCGCGGCAGCTTTTCGAAGGAGTGGAACGCGGGTGGCGAAGGAAGTGTCCATTCCAGTGTTGTCGCGCCAACGCCCCACGGATTGTCGGCAGCCTTCTCCTTGCGGATGAAGTAGGCATAGAACATCGCGAACAGGAACACGACGAGACCGGCGGTCGTGATGTAGGAGCCGTACGACGAGACGCGGTTCCAGTAAGCGAACGCTTCCGGATAGTCGGCGTAGTGGCGCGGCATGCCGGCGAGGCCCAGGAAGTGCTGCGGGAAGAACAGAATGTTCGCGCCGATGAACGTCAGCCAGAAGTGCAGCTTGCCGAGGAACTCATTGTACATGTAGCCCGACATTTTCGGGAACCAGTAGTACCAGCCCGCGAAGATCGAGAACACGGCGCCGAGCGACAGCACGTAGTGGAAATGCGCAACGACGTAATAGGTGTTGTGAAGCGAGCGATCGATGCCGGCGTTGGCGCACATCACGCCCGTCACGCCGCCGACGGTGAACAGGACGATGAAGCCCAGCGCCCACAGCATCGGCACGCGGAACTGCATTGAGCCGCCCCACATCGTCGCGATCCAAGAGAATATCTTCACGCCGGTTGGCACCGCGATGACCATCGTCGCGAACATGAAGTAGGCCTGCGTATCGACGCTCAAACCTGCCGTGTACATGTGGTGGGCCCACACGACGAAGCCGACGACGCCAATCGCAACCATCGCGTACGCCATGCCGAGATACCCAAATATCGGCTTGCGCGAGAATGTCGACACGACGTGGCTGACCATGCCGAAGCCCGGCAGGACGAGGATGTAGACTTCGGGATGCCCGAAGAACCAAAAGAGATGTGCGTAGAGGAGAGGATCGCCACCGCCGGCGGGGTCGTAGAACGTCGTGCCGAAGTTGCGATCCGTCAGCAGCATCGTGATCGCGCCCGCCAGAACGGGAAGCGACAAGAGCAGCATGAAGGCTGTCACAAGCTGCGACCAGACGAATAGAGGCATCTTGTGCAGCGTCATGCCTGGCGCGCGCATGTTGAAGATCGTCGTGATGAAGTTGATCGCACCGAGGATCGAAGCGGCGCCGGCCAAATGGATCGACAAAATTGCAAAATCGACTGCTGGACCGGGATGGCCGATTTTACTGGAGAGCGGCGCGACCAAAATCCAGCCAGCGCCAGCGCCGTCCGCGTCGGCCGTTCCCGGCAGGAACAACGAGAGTAGTAGCAGCGAGAGCGCACCTGGCAAAAGCCAGAACGAAATGTTGTTCATGCGCGGGAAGGCCATATCCGGCGCGCCGATCATCAGCGGCACGAACCAGTTGCCGAAGCCGCCGATCATCGCGGGCATGATCATGAAGAAAATCATGATCATTCCATGCGCAGAGACGAACACATTGTAGATGCCTTCGTTCGAAAAATACTGAAGGCCCGGCTGCTCGAGTTCGAGACGCATCATCAATGAGAGGAAGGTGCCGATGCAGCCCGCGAAAATCGCAAACAACAGATACATCGTGCCGATGTCTTTGTGGTTCGTCGAACATAACCATCGCCTGAAGAACGTAGGCGCGTGGTCATGACCTTCCGCTGCGTATGCCGTGCTTCCCATCGTCGTATAGTCCTTGTCCCGGAAGTTTCTCTGTCTGGTTGTTAAGCGCCGGAAAGGCGAGCCACGCCCGCACTACCGGCTGAATTCTTGGCTACTGAACCGCAGCGACAGACTGGTTGTCGTGTTGGCTTCCAGCGTCCGCATTCAGAATTTGCTGAGCCTTCTTTCTGTCCTTGGCCTGCAGTGCCGCCATCCAGGAGTCGTAGACCGGCTGCTCGACGACCCGAACCACGATCGGCATCGCAGAATGGAACTTGCCGCACAAAACCGAGCATTGACCGCGGAATGTGCCGAGCTTGGTGGCCTTGAACCAGACTGCCGACGTGCGGCCCGGAACAGCCTGCATCTTCACGCCCAATGACGGAACGGTCCAAGAGTGAATGACGTCGTTCGATGCCACCAGCACGTGCACGACCTTATTGATCGGTACGGCGATTTCCCGATCGACCGTCAGACGCCGCAGCTGGTGGTTCTCAGCCCATATGGGCAGCGAGTCCTGGAACAAGGCCTCATGGAGCGCAGCGCCGCTGAGCGAACCGTACTTTTTATCGTAGGCCTCATCGCCGATCTTTGCCCGCAGCACGTCTTCGTCATTGACCATATTGGACGTGACCGTCACCTTCTGATCGAGATACTCGTGCTCCCAGAACCAGGCGTTGCCCGTGGCCTTGATCGTCAAATCGGGTTTCGGAAACGAGTACTGATTGAACAGCAAGTGAAACGAAGGGATCGAAATGCCAACGAGGATCAGAATCGGCAGGATCGTCCAGGCCACTTCGAGGCCGGTGTGATGCGTTATTCGCGAAGGGTTGGGATTGTTCTTCTCGCTGTAGCGGTAAATCACCCACACCATGAGCACTAGAACGAAGAGAGCGATGACAACGATGACGATGTTGACGACGTTAAAAAGATCGCTGATCTCTTGCATAATCGGCGAGGCAGGGAGTTGCAGCCCAAGCTGACCGTCCGTTGGCTCTCCCAGACCGGCTAGCGCAGGGGTGAGACCGCCAAAAGCCACCGCCAGGCATGCGACCGCCAGAATGGCAACCGCGCCAAACATCCTTTTCGACATTCCTTCGCTCCCAGTTCGTCGGTCCAGGTTGCAGCTGATCCGACAGTCTCCCATTGTCTGATGTGCCGAAGCCGGCACACCGTCCCCGTTTGCTTATTGCCCAGTTTCGACCGGGAATGACCCATCATCGTGATGGGCCGCAAGATCTCGCTCACCTGCTAAGGCAGGTTGACAGAGAGCACAAGCGGTTCACAAGACTCAAGTCAAGTTTGTGCGTCATTTCTTCGCGAAATCGGCGCATGCAGTGTGCGAATCATCTCTTCCGGCCAATACTGAGCGTTGGCGATCAGGGACAGAATTCGGCCGAATTCCTAGCCGACGAAACGCGCGCTTGTCAGCACCACGCCTCCATCCACAGGGCCCAGCCCACGAAAGCAAGGACATCCGCTTGCGACCCGATGCACGACGCCCCCGAGCTGGGGATCACACGTTGCAGGTGACGGTGCGGATGGCGTACGGGTGCCGACGCTCTTTCAACGCAGCCGCGGCAGCACTGTTTGCTATTGCGAACTTCGCCGTCATCCTACTCATGCCGAGTAGCGCACTCGCGGTCGATGCGCCCGAGGGGACGGTGAAGTCTCAGCACGGAGACTGGCAGGTCGTGTGCAAGGACCCGCCCCCCGGTGCCAAGAACCCCGTTTGCGCGCTCGTCCAAAGCGTCACCGCTGAAGACAAGAACAACATCGGTCTTACCGTCTATTTTCAGAAGTTTTCCAACGGCACACGTGTGCTTCGCGTTTTCGCTCCACTGGGGGTGTTGTTACCGCCGGGCCTTGGCCTCAAAATCGACGATAAAGATGTCGGGCATGCACCTTTTCTGAGATGCCACAGCTTCGCATGTTACGCCCAGGTTGTCGTCGACGACCCGCTTATCGAACGGCTCAAAACCGGCAAGACGGCGATCTTCATTATCTTCCAGACCGAGGAAGCGGGTATCGGCATCCCGATATCGCTGAAGGGTTTTGGCGAAGCTCTCGTCGATCTGAAGTAAAGCGGGCCGCGAGGTGTCGCGGTCGACCCGCCGTTCGATTCGAACGCACACTAGACGATTATCCGCCGGATGTTAGGCGACCCTGCGTTCCAGATCGCTGCTCGGGGTTTCCTGCCGATCGATAAGAACGAGAGTATCGCGAGATCGCTTCCCAGGCATCGGAAGCACGACCGGTGCAACGGATTGCGTGGCGGTGGTGACGGCGGCCGCGACCCGTGGAACGACATCCACATACTGCTCGGTCATCGTTTGCCAGAGTTGCGCGTTGGTGTTGATCAAATCCAGCGGCGATGCGGGCTGCATCACCTGCTGGCTCCAATGCATGATCGCCCGTGCCTGCCGCGCCTGAAGGCCGGCCACCTCCAGTTGACTTCTTCCAACAGCCTTCAGTAAAGGCTGCCAGAACATCGACGCCATATCGGCCGTTTCAAATAACGTTTGGAATAGCGGATAGTAAGAATAAGTATTGTCTGCAGACGTTGCTGCAATATTCGTCATTGTTGCGTCCTCCCAGACACTTCACCGTTGCTGCGGCAATACAGCCTGCAACGTTATCTCTGCGAGGCTTTAACCACGCCTCGCGTTTGTTCCACCGTTAGCACGATAGTGCGACAGCTGCATTTCACAGATATGTGCGCTTGAACGCCCGGATGCCAGTCGCTGCGAAGATATTGGCCATTCCCTCGAGTAAAGCGCCGTCCCTTCTAGACTTACTACTCACAATCTATGATTGCATGGTTAATACGTCATTAACGTTTAGCTGTATTTTGGTTCTTCTTTGTTCTTCTTGACGGGAGAGATTTTCTACTGGCGATATAAGAACAGTGTTCAGTTTGAGTATGCCGGTTTTCGAATACCGGGTTTTGAGTTCTGTGATGCGGGGGCGTTTCGGAGTTCGGGGTTGTCTGCACCTTGCGGGAGCCGTGGCTCTTTGGCTGGTCGCAATCCCTCTGGCGCCGGCGTTGGCTGAAGATCTCTGGGCTCCGATTGTCTTGCGGATCGTGGACGCCTCGCAACCGGAATACGGCTGGCGAGAAGTTTCAGGCGGCGTCGACGCCGGCCGTGATCAATGGCTCGCCTATTCCGGGATGACCGTGGCTCCCTGGAGCAGCAACATCTACAGCGATGGCTGGCGGCTGCGCGTCGGTGGAGGATACGGGCAATATAAGTACGATCGCGGCGTTTCCGGCAACGGCGGCTGCGGCACGCTTCAGACAGCTGCTTGCCGCTATCATTCGGAACATTACCGTGTCGATCACTCCTATGCCGAGGCGCTGATCGGCTACTATCTCCGACTCGGTCAGTTGACGGCCAAGGCATTCGCCGGCGCCTCGATGTCTTCCGAACAGCACGCAAAATCCGACCTGAAAAGCAAAAGCGACGGCACCGAATACGGCGCCAAGGGCGTGCTCGAGCTCTGGCTCAACATGGGCGACGATGCGTGGACGTCCCTCGATTTCAGCTACGCGACCACTCGCAACGAAACATCGGCGCGCTGGCGCTCCGGTTGGCGCATCCAGCCGTGGCTGTCGGTCGGACCCGAGCTGCGCTACGACAAGAACATTGAATCGGGCGAGGGCGAGTGGAACGGCCGTGCCGGTCTTTTCGTCCGGTATGAGTGGGCTGGCGGTGAAGTATCGCTAGCGGGCGGCGTGAGTGAGCGCGTCGGCGATTGGGCGAGCGAGGACGCGTCGCCCTACGGCACGCTCAACGTGCTGTTTCAGTATTAGTGTGTGGCATGCCAATTCTTGCCAACCGGCCACAGGATCGGGATTGTGGCCCGGCACACAGCCAATGACAGGTGGATGATGAGAGCAGTCGTGGCGGCATCCTTGCTTATTTGCACGTTTGTCTCGTCGATAGCTCTGACAACTACGGTCCAGGCAGGCGCCTGCGCGGAATCCGCGGTCAGCGCACGCGGCGAAGAATCCCGTTTCGTTTGGATGGCAAAGACAAAGGCGCGCGCCAACTGGCGTCGCAAGGTCCGATCGATGCCAGGAATTGGGCCCAGCTATGCCAACTGGGCACGTGCCGAAAATACCGAGGAGCGGTGTATGACGGGACCGTCGGGAACGGTCTGCATTTTCACCGGCACACCCTGCCTTCCGTGAGTTCCGCACCTCGCGCCATAATTATTCTCGGGGCTGCCCAAGGAAAATCCGAACAGCCGCGTCCAATGAGGGCAAGACATAGCCCAACGGCGGGTCGCGGTGAGCGAGGAGAAGGACGAGACGCTGGCAAGGCGCGCAGCCGGGGGCTGCCGCGCCTCCTTCGCTCTTTTGCTCGAACGCCACTACGACCGCGTCTATCGCCTAGCGTGGCGGTGGACCGGATCGCAAACGGCCGGCCAGGACATCGCCCAGGACGTTGCCGCGAAACTGGCGCGCGCCATTCGCACCTATCGGGCTGACGCCGCGTTCAGCACTTGGCTGCACCGGATCGCCTACACCACGACGGTTGATTTTCTCCGCTCCAACCAAAGGACCGTGGCGGTTGATCCGTCGGAGATTGTGAGGCTGATCGACAGCGCGTCCAGCGTGCCCCACGACACAGGCGCCGCGCACGACGATCTCTGGAACGCGGTGCGCTCGTTGCCGGACCAGCAGCGCGATGCGGTGCTGCTCGTCTACTGCGAAGATTTGAGCCACGCGGAAGCTTCAGCGGTGATGGGTTGCAGCGAGAAAACGGTCTCGTGGCACGTCCATGAAGCGAAAAAGCGATTGAAGATCATTCTCGAGGCAGTGGATTAGCGATGACAAAACGCGACCTCGAAAACTTGAAGCGTCTGGCCGTGCCCCCAGCGCTCGCCGAGGCGAAACGTGCGGCGATCGCTGCGGCGCTGGTGGCCTTCGATGCCGTGTCAGATGCCAATGTGCAATTTAAAAATTCAACCCAAGGAAGCGCCGGTTCTGATCGTCCCATGCGGACGACAAGCCAAACGCGGAGTTTTTTCATGGGTCTTGCATCACATCAAAACATGGCCGTTGCAGCGTCGCTCGCCGTGCTGGTCATCGCCGCGCCAATTGCCTTAAAGACGTACCAAGACGAGCGAACGCGATCTCCCGATTGGCCGGCGCCGAAGCCAACCGCCGTCGCGGCAGTGCCGGCGCAGTTGGGCAAGCAGCCGTCGGAGGAAAAAAAGCAGGAGCGGCTGACGCCGGCAGCCAAGCTCGACAGCAAGCCTTTTCCGGACAACGCCGATTTCCAGGAGAAGACCGAGGCCCAACCGTCCGTCCAAAGTCTCGATGGACGAGGCGATAAACTGGGCTCCGCGTCCAGCGCCGCGAACTTGGCGCTAGACGGTTTATTGGCCAAGCCTGCAGCAGTTCCCCCGCCGCCACCTCCTTCGCACTTAGCGGCACCTTCTCCGGCGCCGGCAGGTTTGCCGAACGGCATCGCCGGCTTCGATGCCGGAAAGGCGGCGAGAGACGAACTTTCAAATCTCCCAGCTCGCCAGCTCAAATTTGGCCAGTCCAATCTCGGGATGCCAAATTCCTTGGCGTCGGTTGAGCCGCCTGAGGCGTCAAAGGCGCGCCCAAGCGATGAGGAGCGTGACGTCTTCAACGCGCCCGACGTGAACCCAGTCAAGCAGGCCGCTACCGAACCGGTTTCCACGTTCTCGATCGACGTCGATACCGCATCTTATTCGTTCATGCGGCGGGCGCTTAATTCCGGGCACTTGCCACCGAAGGAGGCCGTGCGGGTCGAGGAATTGATCAACTACTTCCCGTATTCCTATCCAGCACCGGAATCGGCCGATCCGCCGTTCAAACCGACTGTGACGGTAATGCCGTCGCCGTGGAAGCCGACGGACAAGCTCGTGCATATCGCGATCAAGGGCTACGATCTGAAACGCGCCGAGCGTCCGCGCGCCAATCTCGTGTTCCTTATGGACGTCTCGGGGTCGATGGGGCCTGAAGACCGTCTGCCGCTCGTCAAGAATGCTCTCAGGCTTCTGGTCGATCAGCTGCAGCCGGACGACACCGTCGGCATCGTGACCTATGCGTCGGGGTCTGGCATTGCGCTGGAGCCGACGAAGATTTCGGATAAGCAGAAGATCTTCGCTGCCATCGACAAACTCGAAGCGGGTGGCTCTACGAACGGCGCAGGCGGCATCGCAGACGCCTACCGTCTCGCCGAAGCCGGCTTCGACAAGAGTGCCGTCAACCGCATCATTCTTGCGACCGATGGCGACTTCAATGTCGGCATCACCGATCGCGATCAGCTGACGAGCTACATCGAACGCAAGCGCAACAGCGGTGTGTTCCTGTCGGTCCTCGGCGTCGGCCAAGGCAACCACAACGACGCGGTGATGCAGTCGCTGGCGCAGAACGGCAACGGCACGGCGGCTTATGTCGATACATTAAATGAAGCGCGCAAAGTTCTGGTCGATGAAGCCTCGTCGTCGCTCTTCACGATCGCCAAGGACGTCAAAGCTCAGATCGAATGGAACCCGGCGCGGGTCGCGGAATACCGTCTCGTTGGCTACGAAACGCGGGCGCTGAAGCGAGAGGATTTCAACAACGATCAAGTCGATGCGGGAGACATCGGATCGGGGCACGCCGTGACGGCGATCTACGAAGTGACGCCTGTAGGGGCGCCGCGTCTCGTCGATGATTTGCGATACGCGAAGGCGACGGCGGAAACTGCCGCCGCGTCGCCGAGCCCGGCTGCGGCCACATCTTCCGGCGGCCGTTCAGATACCGCGGAACTCGGATACCTGAAGCTGCGTTACAAAAAGCCGAACGAAACGACATCGCAACTTATCTCGCTGCCGATCACTGATGAACTGTCAAAACCTACGATCACCGACGTTCCGCAGGACGTTCGCTTTTCAGTCGCCGTTGCGGCATTTGGCGATATCGTGAGAGGAGCGCCTTACGTTAATGGCTACACCTATGACGACGTCATTGCCCTCGCACAGAGTGCTCGCGGCGATGACCCTTATGGCTATCGCGCCGAATTCATAAACCTCGTGAGGCTTGCGAAATCTGCGCGGCCCTGAGGGCCGAGCGGATGGGAGAGGAGCGGTTGGTTGCGGGACCAACTGCTCCTCTTTTGTGTTTTGCCGCCGCCATCGACCACGGTTTTAATTTATCCGGCGTTCCCGATAACGGCGGGAATTTTCTCATAAAAACAAACATTTACGGTTTGTCGCGCCTGATTTGCGTCCGTCTTGCAACTGTTCCCTGGGGAACAGACGGATTTTGCAAAACGAACAACTGTTCGCCTTGACCTCACCGCAATCTTCGGACAAACAGAACGCTCGTTCGGTTTTCATGACCAATTCATTTCAGATCGCCACTCCAAATGCCGAAATTGAAACCAGACACGCAGCGCGCCCGGCGCGAGCACATACTCGACGCGGCGCTTACCTGCTTCGCACGCGGTGGTTTTCACGCGACGACGATACACACGATCTGCCGCGAGGCGGGTGTCAGTCCCGGGGCGCTCTACGTCTATTTCGACAGCAAGGAAGCGTTGATCGCCGGTCTCTGCGAGCGCGATCGCGCTGAGTTCGCCGAGCGGTTCGCTCATCTCGCTTCGGCTCCAAATTTTCTCGACGCGCTGGCCGCCATTGGCGAGCACTACTTCGTCGATGAATCTCCCGACAAACAGCGGTTCGTCGTCGAGATGGGGGTTGAATCGACGCGCAATCCGCGCATCGCCGATATCTTCATGAGTGTCGACAAGTACTGCAGCGACAGTTTCGAGGCGCTCTTTCGGCGTCTCAAGGACGAGGGCCGCATCGCGCCCCGTGTCGACATTCCGACGCTCGCGAAAGTCTTCAACGTGCTCGGCGACGGCATGTTTTGGCGGCGCGCCATCGAGCCTAACGCAGAAATGCGCGCCGTCTTACCGGTACTAATCGATTTGATCGGCACTCTGCTCAATCCGACGGAACGTGCCTCCGACGGCAAAGCGACACCTGCCAAAGAGGCACGCCGATGAACGTCAGGAAAATCATCAAAAGCCTCATGATGGGCTTGATGGTCGCCGGTGTCGCGGCGGGCGCCGGCTACATTTTCATCGAGAAGAAACATACGGCCGCCATCCAGGCGCAGCGGCTGGAGGCGGCCAAGCCCATCGCGGCGCCGACAATAACGGTTTCGAAAGTCACGACGGAAGATTTCGTCCAGACTGCCGCGGTGTCAGGCTCGCTCGTGCCGCGCGAGGAAATTCTTGTTTCGCCCGAAATCGAGGGCCTGCGAGTGCGCGAATTGCTCGCGGACGAGGGCGATCACGTCAAGAAAGGCCAGGTTCTGGCCCGTCTCGTCTCCGAACAGATCGACGCGCAGCTCGCTCAAAACGAAGCCAATCTTGCGCACTCGAACGCGGCGATCGCGCAAGCTAAAAGCCAAATCGTGCAAGCCGAAGCCCAGGCGAAAGAAGCCCAGGCTCAGCTCGTGCGCGCCGAGCCGCTGAAGAAGTCGGGCTATCTCTCGGGCGCTACCTATGATCAGCGCGAAAGTGCTGCCGGCACGACCGCTGCACAGTTGGTCGCGGCGCGTGACGGATTGACGGCTGCCGAGGCCGACAAGGCGCAGGTGACAGCGCAGCGTCGCGAAATCATGTGGCGTCGAAGCAATACCGATGTGACCGCACCCAAGGACGGCATCATCAGCCGTCGGACGGCGCGGATCGGTGCGATGGCGTCGGCCATCGGCGAGCCGATGTTCCGGATCATCGAGGACGGTGAAATCGAACTCGACGCCGAGATCGTCGAAACCGAATTGAAAAACGTCAAGGTCGATCAGAAGGCTGTCGTTACGGTTCCGGGATACGGTGATTTCAACGGCAGAGTGCGGCTGGTGTCGCCGGAAGTTGACAAGACGACGCGATTGGGCCGCGTCAAAATCTTTCTTGGTGCCAACCCGGTACTGCGCATCGGTTCGTTCGCGGAAGGGCGCATTGAGACGGCGCGCAGCCGTGGCCTCGCCGTGCCCTCATCAGCGGTCACGTTCGAGCAGGACGCGATTTCCGTCCAGGTCGTCGTCAACGGCAACAAGATCGAGCAACGCATCGTTCCGGTCGGGCTCACCGCCGGAGACTTCATCGAGGTGAAGGACGGTCTTAAAGAAGGCGATGTCGTCGTGACGCGCGCCGGCACGTTCCTGCGCGACGGCGATGTCGTTCGCCCGGTCGTGCCGGAAGCGGCGCTGAGCGAGGCGAAATAATGCGCATCAACGTCTCGGCATGGTCGATCCGCCGTCCCGTCCCCGCGATCGTTTTGTTCGCGGTGCTGATGCTGCTCGGCCTCTTGAGCTTCAAACAGCTTCCCGTCACACGGTTTCCGAACATCGATATTCCGATCGTATCGGTCATGATCACGCAATCGGGCGCGGCACCGGCCGAACTCGAAACGCAAGTCACGAAGGTCGTCGAGGACGCCGTCGCAAATATCTCCGGCGTGAAGCACATTACCTCGACGCTGACGGACGGCACGTCGACGACGGTGTTGGAATTCCGGCTTGAAACCGATCTCGACCGGGCCCTGAATGACGTCAAGGATGCGATCGCGACGAAACGCGGAGATTTGCCGCGCACGATCGATGAGCCGGTTATCCAGCGCATCGACGTCGAAGGCCAGGCGATCCTGACCTATGCGGCCACATCGCCAGGCATGACGCTCGAACAGCTCTCGTGGCACGTCGATGATGTCATCAAGCGACGTCTGCAGGCGACGAAGGGCGTCGGGCGTGTCGAACGCTATGGCGGCGTCGATCGCGAGATACGCGTCAATCTCGATCCCGAAAAGCTTTTGGCTTACGGCATCACGGCCGCGCAAGTGAACAGCCAAGTCCGCGCGACCAACGTCGATCTCGGCTCCGGCCGCGGCGAGGTCGGCGGCCAGGAGCAGGCGATCCGCATGCTGGCGGGAGCCCGGCAGGTCAGTGCGCTGGCAGACGCCAAAATCATTCTCGGCGGCGGCCGCGAGGTGCGCCTCAAGAATCTCGGTCGCGTCGTCGATGACGCCAGCGAACAGCGGTCGTTCGGCCGGCTCAACGGCCAGCCTGTCGTGTCGTTCTCGATTTTCCGCATGAAAGGAACGAGCGAGCTTTCGGTTGCCGATGCGGTGGACAAGACCCTCAAGGAGCTCGAGACCAAGTACCCGGATGTAAAGCTGACGAAGATCGACGATGCCGTCGCCTATACGCGCGGCAACTACGTTGCTGCCATGGAAGCACTGATCGAAGGCGCGGCGCTCGCCGTGCTGGTCGTGCTTTTGTTCCTGCGCAACATGCGCGCGACACTGATCTCGGCCATAGCGCTGCCGCTGGCTGCGATCCCGACTTTCTGGGCGATGAGCGCTTTCGGATTTTCCCTGAACCTCGTCAGCCTGCTCGGCATTACGCTCGCGACTGGCATTCTCGTCGACGATGCGATCGTCGAGATCGAGAATATCGTGCGCCATATGCACATGGGCAAATCGCCATATCGTGCCGCTCTCGAGGCCGCCGACGAGATCGGCTTAGCCGTCATCGCCATCACCCTGACGATCGTTGCGATCTTTGCGCCGGTTTCGTTCATGGGCGGCATCGCCGGACAGTACTTCAAGCAGTTCGGCATGACCGTTGCCGTCGCGGTGCTCTTTTCGCTGCTCGTCGCTCGCCTCATCACACCGATGATGGCGGCTTACCTGATGCGGCCCATTCCGGAAAAAGCGCATGTCGATGGGGCGCTGATGCGCTTCTATACGCGCTTTCTGGCGGCGACCCTGCGCTGGCGTTATGCAACGCTCGTCAGCGGCGTCGCGCTGTTCTCGGCTGCCATCTACGCGACGACGCTGCTGCCGACCGGCTTTCTTCCCGATGAGGATACGTCGCGCGTCGTCGTCTCGGTCGAGCTGCCGCCCGGCACACAGCTTGACGATACCCTGAGCAAGACGGACCAAATGGTGAAGTCGTTGCGGGCCATACCCGAAGTCTCGCAGGTCTTCGTGCTTGGCGGCACGAGCCCCACCGGACAGCTCGAGGTCCGGCGCGCCGCGCTCTTCGTCAAGCTCGTGCCGAAGACGGACAGAAAGCTGACGCAGAAGCAGCTGAAAACCATCATAGCTGCGAAGCTTTCCGACATTCCGGACAGCCGCGCCTGGTACGTGAACGAGCGTGGCGAACGCGAGCTGTCATTCTCCATGCTGTCGCGCAGCGGCGAAGACTTGAACGCCGCAATCGGCAAGGTCGAGGACGCCTTGCGTCAGGTTCCGGGCTTCCGCAACGTTGCCGCGGCGGGTTCGACCGAACGGCCCGAGATCCGCGTCGTGCCGCACCTCGATGAAGCCGCGCGGCTTGGCGTTGCGCCGGATCAGATCTCCGAGACCATTCGAGTTGCGACCATCGGTGACGCCGATTTCAACCTCGCAAAATTTACCGTCGGCGACCGCCAGATTCCGATCCGCGTGCAGCTCGATGAGAAGACGCGAACCGAGATGAAGCAGATCGAGCAACTGCGCGTCACTAACGCGGCAGGCAAATCCATCCCGCTCACGGCGGTTGCCTCAGTCGAATTCGGCCGCGGCCCGGCCTCGATCACCCGCTTCGACCGCGAGCGACGGGCCGTGGTGGGCGTCGATCTCGATCGTGGCGTGCCGCTCAGCGTGGCGCGCGAACGCTTCCTCAAGGTTATAGAGGCGCAGAAGCTGCCGCCGTCCGTTTCGCTGCAGCCCTCAGGTGACGCGGAAATCCAGGACGAAGTGGCAAACGGCTTTATCGGGGCGATGGGGACCGGTGTCCTAATCGTACTCGGGCTGCTTATCCTGCTGTTCGGCAGCGTGTTTCAGCCCGTTACAATTCTCTTGTCGTTGCCGCTGTCGTTTGGCGGCGTCGCACTGAGCCTGCTTGTCACCGACAATCCGATCAGCATGCCTGTTTATATCGGCCTGTTGATGCTGATGGGCATCGTGACCAAGAACGCGATCATGCTCGTCGATTTCGCGATCGAGGAAATTGCCCGGGGCGTCGAACGCCGCGAGGCGATCATCGATGCCGGCCGCAAGCGCGCACGGCCGATCATCATGACGACGCTCGCAATGGCTGCCGGCATGCTTCCCAGCGCATTTGCGCTCGGGGACGGCGGCGAATTTCGAGCTCCGATGGCAATCGCGGTGATCGGCGGCCTTCTCGTTTCAACCCTGTTGTCGCTGGTCTTTGTACCGTCGTTCTTCACGGTCATGGATGACGTCGGATACCTGATGCAGCGTATTTTTGGCCGCTTCGTCGGACCAAGAGACGAACCGGAGGAAGCGCTGCCTATCGCGCCTCAATTTGGTAAACACCCAAATTCCGCCAGCCGTCGCCCTCTGCCGCTCGCCGCGGAATAAAAAAGAAAGCAAATATCGACCGGGCGATTGTGGATGACATGTGCCGTGACTACGTTTCGGCAGCTGTCGTAACAAGAGGACTTCGCCATGTTCGACGCAAAATCCATACTTGAAAGTATTGTGCGTGGGGCAGCGCCCTCGCAGTCACCGCAACAATCGGGCGGTGGCTTTGCAGACATTCTCAACGAAATTCTGAAAGACAACGGCGCCGGTCGAGGCGGCGCGCAAGGCGGCGGTAGTGGCAGCCTCGGCGACATCCTGAGCGAGATCGGCAAAACCCTCAGTCAGCCTCAAGGCCAGTCGCCATCCGGAACCCCGCCAAGCGGCGGCAGCGGAGATCCAGGCAAGGGTCTTGGCGACATCTTTGGGGAACTCGCCCGCAAGCTCGGCCAACCTTCGCAGACGTCGTCTCCGTCTTCGGCGCCGCGTCAGGGGGCACCCGGGACCAGCGCCGGTCCGGGCCAGGACGCCGGTCCCGATCTCGGCGACATCCTCGCACAGATCAAAGACAAGCTCGGGCAGGCCGGCGGGTCGGTGACGGACGGCGGCAGCATCACCGACGTACTGGGCAAGATATTCACGCAAGCAACTCAAGGCGTGAAAGAAGGTGCGACGCGCATCGGAGAGGCGACGGGCGCCAGCGATGCGTTGGGTCGCGTGACTGGGAATGCCGACACCGACGAACTCTTGGCGAAGCTCAAAGCCATCGTGCAAAACAGCCCATTCGCGGCTGGTACGGCTGCCGGTGGCCTCGGCGGCTTGGTGCTCGGCACACGTGCCGGCCGCTCGCTAGCGGCAAATGCGGTGCGGATCGGCGCGCTGGCCATGATTGGTGGCCTCGCCTACAAGGCCGTACAAAATTATCAGGCCGGCAGACCCTTGATCACCGGGGCGACATCGCCCGAAGCGGCTCCAGCCGGTTCAGGCTTCGAACCAGCGGCGGTTACGAACGATGCTGCCGCCCACTACATCCAGGCGATGATCGCCGCAGCGGCTGCCGACGGCCGCATCGATGCCGCGGAGCACGATAATATTATCGGCGGCCTGAAACAGGCGGGCGTTGATAGAGAGGCTGAGGCTTTTCTTGCGAACGAATTGAACAACCCACCCTCGGTTCAAGACTTAGCTCGTTCCATCACGTCGCCGCAGGAAGCCGTGCAAGTTTATACGGCCGCGCGCATTGCCGTTACGGTCGATTCGCCTGCCGAAAAGCAATTTCTGACTTCCCTCGCTCAGGCACTTAATATCGATCCGAAGCTCGCGGCACACATCGATGCGACCGCCGCGAGTGCCGCCGCCTGACGTCGCGTTCGCGTGCCGGCGTTTCGTTTGAGGAGCGCAAACAAAAAGGGCGCCTGAATAATCCGGGCGCCCTTCGGTATTTCAACGTGGCCGACGAAAAAGCTTCGCGGCCTAGTTTGTCTTCTCAGAGCCGGCAGAAGCGGTCGACGCCTGATCGCCAAGCTTGAAGAATGTATCGACCCGCATGCCAGTGAACAGCGGCGGATGTCCGTCGAGAGCAACCATCACTTCGACGACTTCGACGTCGTTCGGCCTGCGCGGGCCACGCGTCGCGATGCGTGGCGCACCAAGCGACTGCGAGATGGACGTCACAGAACCTTCGAACGTCTTATCCGGGAAGGCGTCGGCTTTCACGACCACCCGCTGGCCGACATGAACCTTGGCAGCGTCGCGCTCTTCGACTTCGGCGCGAAGCTGGAGGCTCGACAGATCGCCGAACACCACAACGGCGCTGTCAGGCGACGGAACGGCCGTCTCGCCGACCTTTGCCAGCACATTAAGAACGGTACCATCGGCCGGAGCACGCACGCGGGTCCGCTCAAGGGCCAGTTCTGCCGATCTCAGATCGGCTCGCGCCAGCGCCAGCGACGACTCGAGCCGCATCGGCAAAGGCATGTCGGGTTTGGCATCGACCTCTGCCAGCTTCTTCGTCGCGCTGGCGGCGGCCTCCCGCCGAGTCGCAAGGGTCTTGCGCGCAGCTTCTACTGCGTCGGCGTTGCCTGATCCCGTCTTCATGGCACGGTACGCGGCATCGAAAGCTTCGTGCGCGGCAAACAGATCTTCGTTGGCCTTGAAGACAGCGTCTTCGGCGTTGCGCCGGTCGACGGCAAGCCCCGTTACTTGCTCTTCAGAGCGTTCGCGCTCGCGCACGCCCGCTTCAGCGGCGGCAGCGGCGATTTTGACATAATAGTCTCTATCGTCGATCCGCAGCAGAGGATCGCCGGCTTTGACCTGATCGTTGGTATCGGCAAGGACTTCGACGATCTTGCCGGGGACCTCGCTGGCTAGCCGGATCTCGCCGTTCTTCGGCTCGACGCGTCCGGTTGCCGAGGCTGCCCACTGGGCGGCGATGGGCGGCGGCGTCTCAGCGTGGGCGGCACCGGTCAGGGTGTTGAGCGAGCCACCCTTCGACAGCAAGTTGACGCCGAATCCCATAGCAAGCGCCAACGCACCCCCGACCAATATGGTCGAGATGGCGGGATCAATCTTCTTAAGCATGCAGCTTTCGCCTCTTGGTCAAATCGGTAATTTCGGGGGCATTGATGCCTTCCGGCCGGCGTTCCTCGCCGACGATCTTGCCGTCTTCGATCCGCACGACGCGGTCGGCATAGCCCAAGGTTCGCGGGTCGTGCGTAACGGCAAGCACGCTGCGATTCTGTTCCTTGGCAATTCTTGCGAGAAGCGCCATGACGGCGTGGCCATTCTCACCATCGAGAGCGGCGGTCGGCTCGTCCGCAAGGACGATCGACGGCGAGCTCGCAATGGCGCGGGCGACCGCGACGCGCTGCTGTTCACCACCCGACAGATTGCGGGGATAGTTGGTCAGGCGGTGGCCGAGGCCAACTTCGCGTAGAACCTCTTCCGAGCGGCTCGTCGCGGCGAAGCCCTTGATGCCCCGGACGTCGAGAGCGATGCGCACGTTTTCGAGAGCGCTCAGCGTTGGAAACAGGTTGTAGGACTGGAAGATGAAGCCGATGTGGTCGCGGCGCACTTTCGCAAGCTCTTCGGCGGAAAGACCTTCGACGGACATGCCGGCCATATGGATCGTGCCGGATGTCGGCTTCATGATACAGCCGAGGATCGACAGCAGCGTCGTCTTGCCGGAGCCCGACGGGCCCATCAGCAGCGTCAGCTCGCCGGGGACAAGTTCAAGCGACACGCCCTTGAGCGCCATCACCAAACCGGCACCAGAGCCGAGTTCCTTGACGATATTGTCGCCCCGAAGGACGGGAGATGTGGTCATCGCGCAAACACCGTAGCCGGATCGATTTTAGTGACCTTGACGATGGCCGACAGCGCCGAGATTGCGCACATGAACAACGTCAACGCGAAGAGCCAGAATGCCAATCCCGGCGTCATTACCAACGGCAATGACGAATTGCGACTGGCGTAGAGAATGAGAAGTGCAATCATCATTCCCAACAGGTAACCCATGACGGCACTCAACCCGGCCTGGGCCAGGATGACCTTATGAATGTAACCTTTTGACGAGCCGAGGGCACGTAAGGTCGCGAATTCGTGAATATGGTCTTTTGTGCTCGAATACAGCGTCTGGGCGACGATGACGGTTCCGACGAGGCTGCCGAGAATGGCGCCACCAATCAGGGCCAAGCCCGCACCGGTCCGGAACAGCCACTGCTTCAGGCTGCGGCTCTCGAACTCGTCCTTCGTCAGAACGTCAGCGCTTTCTAGCCGCTGGCTTAAATCAGCCTTCACCTTAGCTATGTCGGCGCCCGGGGCGAGTTTCACAAGCAGGAAGGTCGTTTTGTCGTCGTCAACACCCAATAACTGACGAGCGCGGTTGAGGGTCGTGTATGCATAGGGTGACTGGGTGAACGAGCGAATGCCTTCGGTAAGCGCACGGATCTTCACTCTGCCCGATGCGACTTGCGCCGTGTCGCCGATACCGTTGACGCCCAATTCACCTAGATAGCTGCGATCGACCGCGATGGCGTCCGGAGCCTTGATATCCTCGAGCGTTCCCTCGCTGAGAGACCACGGAACGAGGCCCTTGTCTTCGCTGTCGGAGCCGACGACAACGACGCGAGACGAGCCGCCCGATGGTTTACGCCATTCGGCGAACGCCACGACGAGGGGCACCACGCTTTGCACGCCAGCGGCTGCCAAAGCCTGATGGCGCTCGCGGTCGCTTAACAGTATTCCACCATCTTCGAAACTCTTCGCTCCATAAGCCGTAATGAAGAGATCGGCGTCAGAGTGCGCGATGTTCGCCGTGATCATTCGGCTCGACCCGAGATAGAGCCCGAGCTGCACAGCGACGAGAACGATCGAGAAAAGAATGCCGATCAGCGTAACCGCCAGGCGAACACGATCATGCAGTAAGTTGCGGAGCGCGAGGGTGAAAATCATGGTGCCTGTCGGATCTTTCGAAATGTTATGGACGGGGCATTCGCTCTGCGCCTGGTGCGACAGCGTCTATATCTTATCAGTTGGGCATGCCGTCTGCAGGGTCGTATAGTGTTGTTGATTAGCAGGTGCTACCTCGAAACCTGAAGCAATGCCCGCGCCAACCAATGAAGGCGGAATTAAGCACAATGCAGTCGCATGCAAGCCCTAAACACCGATTAGCAATTAAGCTCCAATGTTTCGCCGTTTTCGAGACGTAGCAGAATAAAAGTTAATCCCTCATCTGCGGTTTATTGTCATGCAGCACATCAACATTGCGAAGTATTCAGGTCCGGCGCTTCGCGCCGCGGCTATCGTGGCAGGCTTCGCGATCTCCGTCGCACCAGCGGGCGCAACGCCACCCGAAGTCGGCATCTGGTACGACGATACCGGCAGAGGCGCTGTCAAAATCGACATTTGCGGCGACACGCTCTGCGGCAAAATCGTGTGGCTCAAGGAGCCGGTGAATGTCAAAGGCGAAGCGCTGACCGATAAGAATAATCCCGAACCTTCGATGCGGCGCCGGCCGATTTGCGGTCTTCCTGTTCTCGGCGATCTCCAGCAGATGTCGGAAGGTGGATTCGACAACGGCTGGGTTTATGACCCGAAGGTCGGTAAATCATATAGCGCGGCTCTCGATCTTTTGAATGCCAACACTTTGAAAGTCACGGGCTACGCGGGAATGAGATTCCTCGGCAAATCGCTTATCTGGACTAGGGCTCCGGAAGACCTGCCGTCCTGCGCCCCCGACGCTGCGTCGGCACCCGACAAAGTGGCGCCCCAGGGTAACAAGACGACCGCTAGTGCAGCCGGGAAAAAGAAGAAGTCCGCTCCTGCTGCGGCCAAGCTTGGCGCCTCGAACGTGAAACCGGCGCGCAAGCCAACCAATCCCGTAAGTGCCTCTACTCCGCGGCCCCCTGTTGCTTCGAACTAGTCGAAGTAGATTTTCCGACCACTACGCCCTCCGCAACCTTGTCGGCTTGGCGGGCCAACAGCCGGTCGACGAACTCCAAGGTCCGCTCAACAACGTAGCCGCGCTGGCGATCGAGCGTCACCAAGTGGTAGCTGTCGTCGAGAACCGACACCTCGACCATTCCGCCGAGCTTGCGCTGCAGAGCCATCGTATTCTTGATGTCGCTTTGGTCGTCATGGCGCGGATGAAAGATCAGCGTGTGCAGCTTCACCATCGATAGCATTGGGCGCACATTTCTCACGAGTGAGAAGAACTCGTAGACCGTGCCGCCGCCGCGCGCGGTAACATCCGCCGGCATCAAGTCGCCGCCACGCATCGCCTCAAGTGCGAAGTTGCGCACACGTTCATCTTTGATGCCGTAGGGAGCCGGTGTGCGGAATTTGAAGAGGCGCGCCGTCCACTTGTCGGTGACACAGTGGAAAAGTTTCAACATCTTCGGAATGGCCCAGCCATTGACCGCAAGGGTCGGTGCGTAAAGCAGGAGGCCCGCTGCCTGATCCTGCCGATAGGCGGCAAGCCGGAGCGCCAGTATTGATCCTGCCGAGGACCCACCGATAACGACCGTTTCGCACATGCCCCTCAGGTCATCGAAGGCGGCTGCGATCGATTTGTACCAATCCTGCCATGTCGAAAGACCCGAAACGTCGGTTCCGAAGGTCATGCCCGGAACCACGGGGCAATAAACGGTCAAGCCTTTGCGCGAAAGCGCATGCGCGACCGCTTTCAATTCAAGAGGAGAGCCCCCGAGCGAGTGAATCAGCAACACGCCAGATGGGCCGCCGGGAACAAAGAGACTGCCGCGCGGCGCCTTAAATTTCGAAGTATTTTTCATTATCTAACGATGCACTCGCTGTTACACCACGCGACCGCTCTTACGACGCGATCGCAACGGATGCCAACGCAACTTTGTCGCGTCGCCATAGATCCATGGGTATTGTGAATTTCCCGCACTTAAGATTTAGTTTGTGAAGGTATTACGAAGCCGCTGATATGACCAGACCTTTTGAACTTGAGTGCCGGCAGATTGGTAAAAATTGGACCCTATGCCGCAGTGCAACCGAGCGGCCCGCTTTAGAATTCAGGGACTTCGTTCTGCTGCATTGCAGCGAAAAAAGTTGAACACCGTAGCCAGTTATGGCTTCGTAATAGATAAGCATCTCGGGGTTGGGTTTTTACGTGAAGACCACCCGCGGTCCTTGGGGTTGCCCACAAGTTATGCGCCGGCATACCGCTAGGTGTTCGCCGGTTTTGCGCCGCAGCACGGCCAAGCGATGAAAAGCCGGTAATGGCGTGACCGCACGCCGCGCTAGACACTGTTCGCGCGCAATCAGCTGATTATACTTGCCGCAGATGAAAGCGCCACGCAGCCGCTCGACCGGCGACGGCCAAGGACTGGATTCAAGTGATCGCTTCGGTGCGTTTGGCCATTTCACTGCTCGTCGTCATTGCCATCGTAACGAGCCAAGTGGCGCTGCCGGCGTCCGCGGCGGAAGCTATCAGCCGCGCCGATTACGAAGCCTGCCAGGCGCGAGACGATGCCGGTCTCAGAGCCGCGGTCGTCACGATCGCCACCGACGCGATCACAAATGGCACCAAGACTATCGATTACAAGGCGCTTGTCGCTGATCAGTGGCGAGAGAATAACCTCGACCAGATCATCGACACGCAGGTCGACATCGCGGTCCAGGAGGTCACGAACGAGACGAGTTGGTCGGATCGGCTCAAGTCTCTGGCCAATGCGGAGAAGTCGCAGGAGCTCGCAACCGCGGTGGCCGAGCGCGTCTACCGCTCGGATGCGGTTAAAGCCGCCATTGAAAGCCTTGCCACCGGCGTCGCCAGGGACGTCGGCAAAACCATCGAACTTGCGAGCTCGGACGCCACCGGGCCGCTGCTCGACTGCCTGAAAGCATTCATCGGTCCACGCTATGGCGTCGCCATCGCAAACGCACTCGCCGGCGATGCCGGTAAGGATGTCGCGATTGATCCGAAGCGGGGCTCGATCGACGTTTCGGCCGGCTCGGTTCTGAAGGAAACCACTGGGGGCCTCGCCGGCGCGACAATCCTGATCGTACGCCGCCAGCTCGCAAATCTTGCGACGCGGGTGGGGCAACGCATCGTCGGCAGCGTCCTGTCGCGCCTCGTCTCGGTCGTCGCCGGCGGCGTCGGCCTAGTGCTGATCGCCAAAGATATCTGGGAGTTCCGCAATGGCGTTCTACCGATCATCGCGACCGAGATGAAATCACCGGCGACCAAGGAAAAGGTGCGCGAGGAACTGGCCAGCATGCTCGCAGAGCAAATGAACGATCACGTCAAAGACATCGCGTCGGCGGCTGCGGATCACGTCATCGAGGTCTGGCAAACGTTCAGGCGGGCTCACGCCCTGGTGCTCCAGATTGCCGAGCAGAATGGTGAGTTCCGCAAATTTCTGGATGGGGTCAAACCGGAAGCGCTGCCGCGCCTCGATGAGGTCGTGTCGCTCCTCGTCGCCTCGGAAGGCCAAGGGTCTATTCTCAAGCGCCTTCAGGACGGGTCGCTTAACACGGCCGTACACTCAATGCCGACGAACGGCCTCGAGATCGCGAGAGACACGAAATCTGTCGCTACCGCCCTTGATTGGATGGCGCTCGCCGGAGACCGCCTCGACAGCGTCGTGAACTACGAGTTGCATCGGCGCGTCGCACCCGGCGACCTGACCCGCGCGTCCCTCGACAGGATATTGGCGCTCAACAATCGCACGGCCATCGTCAGGATCGCGAGCTTGCCGCCGGAAGCGCGCGACACGTTGTTCAACCTCACTTCGGACGACCTCAACGCGCTCTTGAAAGCCCTGTCAGGAGACGAACTCAAGGCCCTGGCGGGCTATTTGAGAGGTTTGCAGCCGGGACCACGCGACAAGGTTCTCAAAGCCGTGGCAGCCGACCCGGCCAAAATGCAGATTTTGGCAACCGGAAGCGTCCGCGAACGGATCATCGCGAGCAACGATCAGGCCGCGGCCGCCGACATGATGCTCGAACCGGCGAGCGGGCTCTCGCCACGGGAGTTCATTGAGGATGCAAAGCTGGTCGGGCAGGGTCGCGTGGCGCCGCTGCTACTCTGGGATAAGCACCCGTGGAGCGTAGCGCTTACGGGCCTCACGATATTGATTTTTCTAGCCTGGATCAGTCGTCTGTTCCGGCCGAGAACCAGGCCCCCGGCGCCCGTTCCAGGGGCCTAGCTGCGGCCTGCTGACACCAAGCTGCAACTGTCCACACCCAAACACTGGCCGTGTGTCTAGGCATGCTCGATGCCTGCTATAAGGATTCGCGAAATGAGCGATGAACCGTAGGCCAAAGGGGGCGAACATGCGCGTTCGATTCAGAAGCGAGGAGGGAGTACGCGACATGGGATTAAAGGCGCCGAGCATCATCACTTTCATGCTTTCGGTTATTCTTGCCGTGATCGTCTTGATGTCGGAATACTTCGGCGCCGAGATACCGGGACTGAAGGGCAACGAACTCTGGGCGCTGCTGGCGTCCTACGCCGTTCTGATGCTTGGATGCATGGTGCCGGGCTTGTAGCGCCGGCGAGATATCTTTGCCGCGGCGCGACACGGACAACGCATGCAAAATGCGCGCTTGATCTTAATCAAGATTCGTTGACGATGTGCGCTCGTGTCGCGCGGCATCCCGCGGAATGGAGCAACGGCATGCCGCTCAGTATCGATCACGGTATGCCGAACGAACTGCCACAGACATTTGCGCGCCGGGCCCGCCATTCTTCGAAAGCCATTATAACGGCGGTCGTGTTGACGCTCGCGGCCCTGTTCGCAATCGCGATCACAGCGCACGACAAGGCGTCGGTGACCATCAAGACATTTAGCCCCGTTACCAATTTACCGGTCTTGGATCGGTCAGTCCTGGTGCCCGTCGTCGATCGCCAGCCGGGGAACAAGCGGCTCGGCTCGCACGAGGCCTCGCACTGAGTTGCCGAGAAAAATTGCGTCCGACCTATTCAAATCATCGACCGTCAACCGGCCCTCTTCGACGCGCGCTTGATCGAGCAGCGCGGCCCTGAGCGTACCGGGAAGAACGCCGGCGGAAAGCCGCGGCGTCACGAGCTTACCGCCGCGCTCGACGAATATCGTCGTCCGGCTGCCCTCGCAAAGCTCGCCCGTCTCGTTCAGATAGATGACTTCATCGGCGCCGAGCGTATTTGAATAGTGCTGCCATTCGCGGTCATAAAGTTCGCGGCGCGTCGTCTTGTGGTAGAGGAAAAGATCAGCGCTGTTGAGGCGGGTGTCGGATATGACGTACCGCATCATCGCATCGGCGGAGGACGCGGGCTGCGCCGTTGCAGTGACGGAAACGCCGCCGTCTTCGTCGAGCAGCAGACGCACCCGCAACCGTTCAGCCGGTCTTGCCGCAATCGCCGCGTCGATGGCGTCACGCACTTTCACGGCGTCGAATGCAAAGCCGAAATATGTCGCCGACGCCGCCAGGCGCGCGAGATGGTAGCCTCGTAGCCAAATACCGGCGTCAGGCTCATACAGCATCGTTTCGATCAATTCGAAACGCCGCACGGGGTCGGTCAGAAATTTCATTTTCAGAAGACATTCGGCGTACTCTTTGACGCCGTCGGAATCGTACACGATGCCGGAGCCGATGCCCATTTCTCCGGCCCCATTGCGATCGATAACGGCCGTTCTAATTGCGACATTGAACAACGCCGATCCATTCGGCGAAAAGCGGCCGATGGCGCCGCAGTAGACGCCGCGCGGTTCGGTCTCGAGTTCGCGGATAAGCTCCATCGCCCGGATTTTCGGCGCGCCTGTCACGGAGCCCGGAGGAAAGATCGCCTTCAGGATATCGACGACGCCAATACCGTCCTTCAGCCGGGCGCGAACGCCGGAAGTCATCTGATGCAAAGTCTTGAACGTCTCGATCGTAAAGAGATCGGTGACGTTTACCGATCCGGGATCTGCGATGCGGCCAAGATCGTTGCGCATCAGGTCAACGATCATCAGATTTTCGGCGCGGTTCTTGACGTCGGTCGAAAGCGCGTGGCTCGCTTCAGCGTCGGCTTCGAGCGTGCCGGCCCGAGGCGCCGTACCCTTCATCGGCCGGGTCTCAATAGCTCTGCCACGCTGCTCGATGAAAAGTTCAGGCGACGCGGAAAGGATCGTCGCATCGCCCGTATCGACGAGACCGCCGTACGCCACGCGCTGCTTAAGGCGCACGTCGCGATAGAGAGCGAGCGGCGAGCCGTTGAGTTTGAACTTCGCCTTGAACGTCAGATTGAGCTGGTAGATGTCGCCGCTTCTGATGTTGCTCGCAACTTTTTCGAACCTCTTCAGGTAGGAGACGCTATCCCAGCTATGTCCAAGCTCGCCGAGTGCGGGATTGCCGATCGCCTCTTCGGTCAACCAGCCTTGGACTTCGGCACCGGTCAGTTCGCGCGGACCCGTGTAGAGCCCAAACCAGAGGAGCGGGACTTTGCGATTGGCGGGCAGCAGGGGCGCAAGTTTCGGCTCCAGGAGATAGCCAAGCTCATAAGCGAAGAAGCCGGCGGCGTGGAGGCCGCGCGACAACCCGGACGCCAGTGCAGCAAGCGCGCGCTCGACATCTGCCGGCTCGTCAGCGCGGATGATTTCAACCGGATGCTCGAAAAGCTGCGACACGGCTTCGAGACTCGTACTGTCGTCGAGTAGGACGAAGCCTTCTGCAAGGGCTGGTGATTTGTGAGCGGTCGTCTCGCTCGGGGCGGGATCGGGTGTGGCGGAGGCGACGGGTTCGGATGTTCGAGAATTCATGCCTGCTTCTATCGTGGCACGACGACGATTTCCACCGGTCCCAGTCGCCGCACGTTCATCGCCCTAGGAGCCGCATCCTTTCTATGCAGGGTGGCGCCGCTTGTCCGGGCGCGACAAATGCAACCGGAACAATTCCGATCGGGTTGCGCATCGACGCGCTGCGTGGCGTGATGCACGGCCTCAGACGACGCTCGTTTGCGTGCGACGGAGGAAAATCTCAAGTGCGTGCTTCCCACCCCGGTTTTTTGTGCTATACGGCGCTGCACGGGCCGCTCGGAGACGAGCGGCCTTGTTTATCCGGACGACGTCTTGCCAGAAATTGGCCGGACACATTCTTGGTGACGCGGGGTGGAGCAGCCCGGTAGCTCGTCAGGCTCATAACCTGAAGGTCGTTGGTTCAAATCCAGCCCCCGCAACCAACTAAAAGCCCAAGACACCGCTTATTTTGAACGTGACGCGCGAGTTGGTGCTCTGCGGCTAAGCGGAATAGTCCTGCAAATTGCTTTGGCTCGATTCGAAGCTCGGACGATTAGTTCTATAGTGCGAGCAAACGGAGGATATTTTTATGCCCACGATGTCGGACCTGCGCCGGAAACGCATCACCAGCAAACAACGCAAGGTGAAGAACGCCGCGAAACGCGCGGCTAAGGCGGCCAAGCGCGAACGCAATAGCGTGGGCTGACTTAGGACCTTTGGTCGTCAGGTTGCCGCTGCTCATTCCCAAGGCATCGGGTTGGCGAACAGGCCAAGAAAGCCGACACGTTGGCCGGGATCGGTTCTGCGGTCGGCATCATTTGAACCCACCGATAGTTTCTTGCGTGCCATTGGCAAACCATGCCGGTTCTGACGCTGGTGCGCGTTACCTTGCGCTGCCAGTTTTGAGCGTGCGCTCTTACTTGGCTGCTTACTTCTAGCCCTGACCTTCGCCGCTGGTTTCGCCAGCGCCGTACGCTTTCGAACTGTTGGTTTCAGTTTCGCCTGCTTCGGGCGCTCCTGCCATCCTTTGGGGTCAGGCGCGATCAGCGCTCCGGTATCGGCGAAGGCGACAAGCTGGACATGCGACTTGGGATCGTTTTGTGGGTTCAGCGCAGCAGTCGCTATCGGGTCCGTCGTAACAGCCACACGAACAGTTTCGGAATTCCCGGTGAACTTGCTGCTCAACGCCTCGGCGGCTTGGCGCGAGTCCGGCGATACGAAAGCGGTGCCCTGCGAAGCCAGTAAAAATTCACTCCGGTTCGTCAACGATACAAACTCCGGAAGCGGCACCGTTTGATCGGGACCGGCAGGCGCGGCAGCAATGGCCGCTTCGTATTTTGTTTCACTTGGCAGCACAATCGCCAATGCGGCGGTGAATAGAATTACAAAAGCCTTCGGTTCCATGGCTTGCTCCCCTTCGCTCCCCAAGGGATTTCAGCCGATAACGGCGGCAGGAACGTGACCGTTGCGTCAACAACTGCCGTTGCACTAAGCGACGAGCCTGGCCAGAAATGAGGAGATATCTGCCCGATCCAAAGGTCGGCACCGGAAGCGCCAGCGGCGCAGCCGACTTCAGGAATGGCCCTGGCCCGCGCTCAAAATCGCCAAAATCCGGTCACCAAAGAGGGTCAGGAGCACACCGGAGATCATTACCAATGCACCCGTGGCCTTGATCGGAGAGATTGATCGCGTGACAACTCCCAATATCCCGAAATTGTCGATCACCAGGGACGTCAGCAATTGTCCGGCGATCACCAAAGCGAGCAGGTTCGCCAATCCGATCCGAGGCGCGAGCAGAATCGTGCCGGAAATTGCGGCTGCCCCTAACAATCCTCCGATGAGATACACCCAGGGTTGATCGGGGATAACCGATAGAGCGCTTATTAAATTGCCGTGCGCTACGGCGATTACGGTCAGCACGATCGTTCCGGTCAGGAATGAATAGAACGCGGCGGCAAATGTATTGTCTCCCATCGCGACGGCCAATTGCCCATTGACAGCCGCCTGCACAGATAATGCGACCCCGGCCGCAAAGGCGATCAGGATGAATAGGACGTTTGTCATCAAGCTGACTTTCCTCTCGCTCATTGCCGGTTCCGGAAGGCTCTTGAGGTTCATCTACGATGTTCCAAAGGGCGATTAGGGCGTTGCAGTTCTAAGCTCTTCTTCACGACGAGCGCTTCGGCTCACGTCGTTTCAAACGGGGACTCGCTTCGTCGGTGACATTCATAATCTCATGCCGCGCCGCGCATTGGCCGTAATCGAACCATGCTGTAGGGACGGCACTTCGCAATATTTCGGATAACAGGCGGCACGGCTGCATGCTGCAGCTTGGCTGCCTGTGCGCCTCCCCGCAATCGGGGGATTATGGGGAGGCGCTTTTCGCCGGTAGTACCACAAGGGCCTGCGCCAGATATGCATCGGCTCCGGCGAGCGCTTCACTGATTTTAGTCGAAATCACGCACCGTCGCTGAAGCTCGGTGTCCGCGTATTTCAACGCCTCGCGGAGTTTCATGACCAGCACAAGCGTTGCCGGGTCCGGGGCGGTTTCCATGATCATGGCGGGATTCCTGCGGTTTGTTCGTTCCGATCACAGGTACAATTAGCGCGGCAATTTCAAGGATTCTCGCCGGCGCCGCACAGGCTGCTGCCGAGAATTGATGCCATGGTGTCACATCGACCCACGAGAACGCCGCGTCGTGGCGGCGAGCGACTTGCATTCCGGGGCCCAAATCAGATTGCTTGGACTATGCCGACACCAGCAGTCGTGCCGCGTAGTTGTTGTTCCCGGATTTACGGGATCACCTCTCCCCCGAGGTGGTATCGGCGGTGGCAGAACCGCGCCGTCCCCATATGGTTCTGTCGGAGCGATAAGCTCGAAAGAGAGCGGCCAAAAGTGCCGCTCTCTTTTCGTTTCAGGCATCCGAATTCTTTTCTTCGCCGGAAGGGGAAAAGGGACGGGCGCCAATCCCAATCTGACGATATGGAACCGACGCCCGCTACAGGGTAGTAGGTCAGCACCTCTCATCGGGCGCTGTTGGGTAAACCAGCGTTTTGGACGGTTCGTTCCCTCGAATTCATTTTTTGCGGCTGAGCAAAAGCTACAGATCAAATCGTAGCGAGCGCGGCGAAGAAGGCCTGTTTGGGATCGCAAAATCGGGCATTGCGAATGACGTTAGCGTGCTTCCGCCTGCCAACCGACGCCGCTGATATTGTAGCCGGTGTGGTCGAGCGTCCGCGCAACAATTGCGATAGGCGTCACGTTACTCATTGCGGGCGCACGACTTGCGTGAGTTGCACGGGCACGGCGCAGCCGATGCCGAGAGGTGTCAGGCTTGTCGTCGTCGGCGACGTGCTTGTCCTCGGCACGCTTCACGAAGGACTTCACCAAGCCGCCGCCAAGTCCCATGTACCCGCCGCCGGTCCAGTCGGGCTCGATCGTGATCGACACGGTGTTGTAGCTCTGGGCCGTGCCGTCTTGCGAGAAGCTAAACACCGCTGCTGCGAACACGATGGCGACTGCCGAAAGTCGAAGAAAAGTCACGGAATTCAGGCCCCCCTGTCAAAAAGACAGCTATGGCGCTGATTTCGAGGTGCTTCGGGTAAACAAAAAATTAACAATCCCCGTAATCACCGCTGGGAACATTCCATCCGTCACAGTAGTTTTATCGTCAACTCATCGTCGCCGCTGCGGAAATCTATGGAATTGTGTCTCGATTGGGGCGCACAATGGCGGCAGGCCGCATAGCACAGTTCAGAGTATAAGCCATGCAAAGCGCCAATTCCCACCAAGCTACCAGCCACGGTCTCGGATTTAAAGCGGCTGATAGCGTTTCAAATTTTTCAGTCCAATATCCTCGGCACCTGGCAACGGGTGCTATACTTTTCGAACCTGGCGAACAGCGTCGACTTTATCGCGTCGAAAGCGGTGCGATTTGCCACTATATGCGACCGGCCGATGGCGAGCACGAGATTATCGAGTTTGCATTTGCCGGCGACATCATTGGGCTAGGTCACTCGCCGACGCATGTGAGTACGGCAAAGGCCATGGTTGAGAGTAACGTCAGCGTCATTACCGATGCAGACCTCGATCGCGCGCTGCAAAACGACAATAAATTGTTTTTCAAGCTCGCTGATGCCGGCGAACGCGAATTCGATTATTTCCGGAACAGATCTCTGGAAGGTGATCTGCTGCCGCCGCTTGAAAGAGTAGCGAATTATCTGCTGGCAATCTCCAGTATAGAGATTTCCGAAGGCCGCGAGGCAACGATCATTGCTGATGACTTTTCATCGGGCTTCGTGGCCGACCAGCTCCAGATCAGCGTCGATACGCTCACGACCGTGCTGCTCAGCCTTCAGCGCAGCGGTTTCGTGGACGTGTCGGATTTGGGGTTGCGCATTCTTGATGTCCCCGGACTAGAGAAATTGGCCGCCACCGCTTAGCTGGCCATAGTGATGAGCCGACTACGGCTCTTTCTTGGCCAGCGCTTCGCGTTGCTTCAGGAGGTTAGCAAGCTGAGCTTCCTGGTCGGCAATCCGACCGGAGGTGCGATCTTCGTCGGCAGCGCCGGTGAAGGCTGCAGCCTCCTCCACGAGTTCCCTGAGGTTGTCCCTGACGATGGCAATGCGTTTGTCGATCTCAATCAGATCTGCGGCGTTGGGCATAAAAGCTCCTTTTTCAGAACTCGATCCGAATTCAAGGCTCCTTGGACTCTTTGGGCTCCGGAGCCTTGGCGCGCTTTGAAAATGTCGAACCGGCTTCCTTGAAATTCAAGAGGTGCGCCTCGTCGGCCGCGCCTTTCGTTTCAGCTACGACGCCGAACGATAACGGTTCGTCCTGGGCGTAACGCTTGCCGAGCCTGTAGGCGATCTCGGCACGTGCGGTCTCGACGCCGAGGTAGAAGGCGTGCCCGGCGTCGGATCGCGTGTCGAGGTGCGGAAAGAGTTCGAATGGATCGTCCGATACGTGATGGCCATTCCGATTGTAAATATGAACGCCATCTTCGGCCACTTCGATGCGATAATTAGCGTCTCGAATCTGGGCGGCGAGCGTTTTGATTTCCTCCGGCGTCGAAGCAAATCCTCTGCGATCCCGAAGCGCCATCAATCCCATGCCGAAGCCTTGCGGCAAGGCGTTGGCCTTACGGGCTGCAAAATACTCGCGGCGTGCCCGATCGAATTCCTTGATGGCCGTTCGGCAATGCGGACTGACCTGCACAGCCAGCACCGCAGTGATGTGGAGCTCCGAGCAAAGTCCCATTAACAGCGCGTTGATGCCGGTCGTATCGGCGTCCGTAAGCTCCGTGAGGTTACCGATCCCCATCAGAATTGGAACGTCGGGACGACGCGACCTCAGATCGACGTAGCGCGCAATGGAGGCGGCGAAGCCATAGTGGATAGGGTCAAGAATGGGATCGGCGTAGAACGGCTTTCCTTTCGCAATCATGATATCGATGGCGCGATCGAGAGAAGCGGCATCAGCCGCACCCGCCGATACCAGCACAGGGATTGCCGGCCCCTCATCGGCGATACCAATCGTCTTTTCCGAAAGACTGAGTAAATAGTCGGCGCCCGCCCGCGTGGCACGCGACAGTTCTTCCGCATTGAACGAATCGACGCTGACCTTGAAGCCATCGGAATGGAGCGCAGCGATGGACTCTTCCAAATGCGGAAACGGGCTATCGGGAAGACATCCGAGGTCGATAATGTCGGCTCCGTCGGCGCGCATCATCCGGGCGCTTTCGACAATCTGCGCGGGAGTCATCAGCGTCGCGTCGATGATTTCGGCGAAGATGGTAACATCATACTCGGAGAGATCGACCTGCTGCCTGGCATGGCCCAGATATTCGGGAAGGTCGGCAATTTCTTCGGGGCCGCGCTCGAACCGGGTGCCAAAAAAATCCGACAGCCGATCGAGATCGCCACGGAATCGACCCGGCATGATTACGCGGTCGGCGCCAGCCGGAAGTTTCAGCCGGCGTTCGACGATATCCGCCGTCATCAGTGCGGCCACCTTGACACCGACGTTAGCAACCACGGGTTCCATCTCATCGCCGTTGAGTTCCTCGGCGATGCGCTTTACGCGTGGCTCCGCCAACGATCCGGTAACGAGTACGATGCGCTTGGCCACGTCCGGCGATTCCTTTCAAAGTTCGGCTTGATCGTGAGTTTGCATTGAACCGTTCGCGGTGCAACGCCTAGAAGAGGCCTGCCAGCGAAAGAGCGTGCTTAACGGCGCTGCCGCTGCCGCCAATCAGGAGACCGTCGCGAATGAGAAGAGTGTTTATCATCGGGATCGGCGCGGGCAACCCCGACTACGTGACGATGCAAGCCATCAAGGCAATGAATGAGGTCGACGTCTTCTTCATTCTCGACAAGGGGCGGGAAAAGGATGACCTGGTCAATCTTCGAAAGACAATCTGCGAGCGCTATATCGAAGATCCCTCCTACAGGGTCGTCGAAGTTCTGAGTCCCGAACGCGACACGGGAGCTGAATACACGTCCGGCGTTCACTCCTGGCACCGCCAGAAGGCCGGCATCTTCAGCGCGCTCATCGCCAACGAGCTGAAGGATGACGAATGCGGTGCGTTTCTCATTTGGGGCGATCCGGCGCTCTACGACAGCACGCTGCGCGTGATCCAACACATCCTCGCGGATGGGATGCTGGAGTTCGACTACGAAATAATTCCCGGGATCACCAGCGTCCAGGCATTGGCCGCGCGTCATCGCATTGCGTTGAACGAAATCGGGCAACCGATCCATATCACGACGGGGCGCAAACTCTCGGAGGGATTGGCGCAAGACGTTGATAGTGCCGTTGTGATGCTCGACAACGGCACCGCGCTCCGTACGCTGTCCAACGAGAACGTTGACATCTACTGGGGCGCCTACCTCGGTACGCCCGACGAAATTTTAATCTCCGGCAAGCTCAGCGAATGCATTGACGAGATCGAGCGCGTTCGAAGCGAGCAGCGGACGCGCAAGGGCTGGATCATGGATACGTATCTACTGCGTCGCGTAGCTCCACAATGACGCGGGTTCGGCACGCAGCCGATCACGCGCGCTCCAACTCGGCCTCGGCGCGCAGGCTTTCGAGATCCCGCGATACGGTGGCGACCGCCAATTTGCGGCTGTTCTGATAGTACGTCACCTTGCAGTCTCGGCCGGCCGGATCGCCGTCGATTTCCACTTTGTCCCAACCTTGGGCGTGGCCGACGTATGAGATCGTCACGTCGTAGTGCTGGCTCCAGAAGAACGGCGCGGCATCGAAGGGGACGCTGCCGCCGAGGATATTGATCGCGGCGGTTTGGCCTTGCCGCTCGGCGACGACCCAGTGTTCGACGCGGATCGGAGCGCCGCTGTGGGGATCTGGCCAGCGCGCGATATCGCCCGCCGCATAGATGCCGGGGACGCTCGTCTGGAGATACTGATTGACGACGATCCCATTATCGATTGTGAGCCCCGCGTCTTTGGCCAACCCTAGATCCGGGCGCACACCGATGCCGGCGACAACGAGATCGGCGGCGAGGCGCTCTCCCGACTTCAGTATCACTGCGTCGTTTTCGATCGCCGACACTGACGTGCCGAGGTGGAATATAACGCCGTGCTCTTCGTGGATGCTCTTGACCATGTCGCCGAGTTCGGGGCCGAGAACGCGCTCGAGTGGGCGTGATTGCGGCCCGACGACGTGAACCTCGATGCCCCGCGTGCGCAGCGATGCTGCCGTTTCGAGGCCGATAAAGCTTGCGCCGATGACGACGACCCGCTTTGCACTCGCGGCTTTGGCGATCAGATCGCGACTATCGTCGAACGTGCGCAGATAATGGACGTGTGGCAGGTTGGCGCCCGGAATATCCAGGTGCACGGGATCGGCTCCGGTCGCGATCAGAAGCGCATCGAATGCGATGCGGCTGCCGTCCGACAGCGCGACGGCCCGTTCGACGGGATCGATCGACGCGACGCGCGCGCCCAGCCGCACGTCGATCTTTTGCTCCGCGTAAAAATCCGCCGTGCGCAGCGGAATCCAGTCCTCTGAGGCCGTGCCTGCGAGATAATCCTTCGATAGATTGGGCCGGTCATAGGGCAACGCGTTATCGGCGCTCAGAATCGTCACGATGCCACCGAAGCCGTGCCGGCGGAGCATCTCTGCGGCCGCATTTCCGGCAGCGCCGCCGCCAATGATAACGACGGACTTCAGCGGCCCGTCCGGTATCTCATGCTTGGGCGGCTTCGGCTCCGGAAGCTTATCGCGAACGTAGATTGTCGAGTCGCTTTCTTCGACGCGCCAACACGAGACGGGGTTCAGCGCCGGGGCGCGCAACGCCTCTCCCGTGCGAAGACTGAAACAGGCGTGATGCCAAGGACAACGAACCGTATCATCGACGATCAGGCCTTCAGCCAACGGCCCGTTATAATGCGTGCACGTCGCGCCGATCGCAAAAAGCTCCGAACCGCGCCTTACGAGCAAAACGGCTTCGCCGTCGACGTGTCCGAGCAGGCTGGCTCCATCGGCCAGATCCGATGCGGCGACGCCGCTCGCCAAATCGGGGCCGGCCAGCCCTTGCTCGTTTCCAGACATTCAAGGCTCCAATGTTGGCATGCGTCTATCGTCGTCGCTCGTTCATGCACCCGCTGGCGAACGCCGCGTCGTTTCAAAAAGGAACCAGACCCGCTTTTCAGCTTCATCGATCCAGTTTTCCAACAGGCTCGCGGTCGCGACGTCGCCGTGCTCGTCGCAAAGATCGTGGACCTCGCGCATGGCGCCGACCAATTGCAGATTGTCGTCTCTCAATTCGGCCAACATATCGTCTGGGGTGACATACTCGGCATCATTGTCCAAGATCCGCGTCTGGCGGCCAATCTGGCCGATCGACCGGATGGTTACGCCGCCGATTTTGCGCACGCGCTCGGCAATCGCGTCGGTCGCTCCGAATATCTCCGCACCTTGCTCGTCAAGCATAAGGTGATAGTCGCGGAAGTTCGGACCCGACACATGCCAGTGGAAATTCTTCGTCTTCACGTAAAGCGCAAAAAAGTCGGCGAGCAATGTGGTGAGCGCGCCGGAGAGATCCTTGACGGCGTTGTCGGAGAAGTGCGCCGGTGTATCGAGCGCCGCCTTACGACGCGCCTTGACGGTATCGGTTTTCATGAGTGTCATTCCTTAGGCAATTTGCTACGGGAAAGTGTTGGAGCGTTAGTGCTGCGGATGGTGACTAAAGACGCGCCGATCTATCGAGCATTTATTCCTTATCCAAGAGAGCGTATGTTCACATTTTCGCTAATCGAGAGATCGTTGGTGCGCGAAGCGGTGATGATGGAACAGTTAACGCTCTTGCCGATCTAGCTTCGCACCTGCTGCATAAAATTGCGGTAGAGCTTTTCGGCATTTTCTTCGAAGCGTCGCATGTGCGGGGCGGCGGCTTCCGCCATTCTGTCGAGAGCCCCAGCGCCATGCGTACGCTCCAGAGCCTCGGCATAAGCCGGAACTTTCCCCCATTCCGCGATCGTGTCCGGTTCGATCTCGACGTGATATTGCATGCTCCAGGCACGTCTTCCGGCGCGCATCGCCTGGCAGCTGCAAGCGTCGGATCGCGCCAGAACGATTGCGCCATCCGGCGGCTGTGCGACTTTTACCGAATGCCATTGCAGTACTTTGAATTCCTCCGGTAGCCCGGCGAAGACGGGATCCCGAGCCGCCTCGGGCGTCAACGCAACATCGAGAATACCAATCTCAGATGGTCGCTGCGGCCCACAGGTTCCCGCCAATGCATCGGCGAGCAGCTGGTGGCCAAGGCATAGACCGAGAAAGGGCCGGTCGAGTTCCCTGACCCAGCGGCGAATGGCGCGCTTTTCCTCGATCAGCCACGGGTGATCCTCAACATCCCAGACGTCCATCGGTCCACCCATCACCCAAAGTGCGTCATAAGGTTCAAGCGGTGGAATGGTATGGCCGGCATCAAGCGACACGGCGTCCCAGGTGATGCCGTCAGCTGCAAGAAATTTGCGGAATATGCCGGGATGTTCGCAAGCGATATGCTGCAAGACAAGAAAGCGCACACGGCCCTCACTGAATGCTAATTCGGCCGTAACATGTCGCACAGCCAAACAGAAAGCGCTATGCGGCGTGGCTTGCCGGCAGCGGGCGAGAAAAGAATTGAAAGTGACCGCTAACGTCGTGCATACGATCTGATTTTTCACGCCGCCGAGGGGATGAACATGAAGATTTGCATGATCGGGGCGGGCTATGTCGGGCTCGTTTCGGCGGCCTGCTTTTCGGAGTTCGGCTGGACGGTGACGTGCGTCGACAAGGACGAGAACCGTTCGGCTGAACTCAAAGCCGGTCGCTCGCCGATCTACGAACCCGGCCTCGACGCGCTGATGGAACGCAACATGACAGCCGGCCGCCTGACGTTCACGGGCGAGCTTGGTCCGGCCGTCGCGGGTGCCGATGTCGTCTTCCTCGCGGTCGGCACGCCGATGCGACGCGGCGATGGATATGCCGATCTCTCCTACGTGTTCTCGGCCGTTGAAGAAGCCGCGCCACATTTCGACGGCTTCACGGTCGTGACGACGAAGTCGACGGTGCCGGTGGGCACCAGCCGCGAGATCGAGCGCCGTCTCAAGATCAAGCGGCCGGATGCCGACGTCGCGATATGTTCGAACCCCGAATTCTTGCGTGAGGGATCGGCCATTCAGGATTTCACGCATCCCGATCGCGTACTCGTCGGTTGCGACCAGGCGCGGGCACGGGAAGTGATGGAGCGGCTCTATAAGCCACTGGCGCTGCGCGGTTCGACCGTGATGTTCGTCGATCGGGAGTCTGCCGAGCTAGCCAAGTATGCCGCCAATGCATTTCTGGCGCTCAAGATCAGCTTCATCAATGAAATTGCGGATCTTTGCGAATCGATCGGTGCCGATGTGCAAGAGGTGGCCTCGGCGATCGGCAAGGACCGGCGCATCGGCGACAAGTTCCTCCATCCCGGCCCCGGCTACGGCGGCTCGTGTTTTCCCAAGGATGTATCGGCTCTCATCCGGACCGCGCGCGAGGCGAAATCTCCGGTTTCGATCATTGAGCAGGTCGAGCGCGTCAATCACGAGCGCAAGCTGGCGATGGCCGTGCGCATCGAGGCCGCCGCCGGCGGGTCCGTCCGCGACAAAACGATCGCGGTGCTAGGGGTTACGTTCAAGCCCAATACCGACGATATGCGCGACGCGCCGAGCCTCGTCATCGTGCCGATGCTGCAGGAGCGCGGGGCAACGGTCCGAGCCTGCGACCCACAGGGACGTCAGCAGGCCGAGCCCTTGCTTCCCGGCGTTATTTGGTGCGAAGGCGCGCAAGAGGCGGCACGCGACGCCGACGTGCTCGTCATCCTAACCGAGTGGAACGAATTCCGGGCGCTCGACCTCGAGGCGGTCAAGGCCACCATGGCGGGCAATGCCGTGGTCGACCTCAGGAATGTTCTCGATCCGGAAGCGGCGCTCGAATTGGGCCTCAGCTATCAGGGTTTGGGCCGGGGCAAGCTCGCTTCCAAGAATGCCGATAACCCTCGTTCCCGGCTTAAAAATTGATGGTGCGGCTTTAATCGCGAAACCGGCCACGCACTGAGTTGCCGATACCGGACTCGTATGCATCGCCCCAGACCCCGAGGCCGATTGGCCGCGGCGGTGTGCATAACGTCATTACCGGCGCCGTGCGAATACCTCGCGCAAGCTTCGAATAGCAAGCTCCCCGAAATATTGCGCGCGGGGAATGCTTTTTATGGCTGCAACGAAGGCCGCTGACGGCGCCGTCGAGATGCTTTTTGTTCAACGGGATGCTGGCCTTGCCATCGGCGTGGTCGGGATCCTGATGATCCTGTTCCTGCCGCTGCCCGCGTTTCTCATCGACCTCGGCTTGGCGTTCTCGATCGCGCTTTCGATGGTCATACTTATGGTCGCGTTGTGGATACGCCGCCCGCTCGAATTCTCTGCCTTTCCGACAGTGCTCCTGATCGCGACGCTGCTTCGGCTGTCGCTGAACGTCGCCACGACGCGCCTTATTCTATCCCAGGGCGCCGAAGGGCCAACGGCCGCCGGTCATGTCATCGCAGGTTTTGCGCAGTTCGTTATGGGCGGCGATTTCGTCATCGGCATTATCGTCTTCATCATTCTCGTCACCGTCAACTTCGTCGTCATCACGAAGGGCGCGACGCGTATCGCAGAAGTTGGTGCGCGCTTCACGCTCGATTCATTGCCCGGCAAGCAGATGGCCGTCGACGCCGATTTGTCTTCGGGCGCCATAGACGAGAAGGAAGCTATCCGCCGGCGCCGGGAGCTGGAAGAAGAGAGCCAGTTCTTTGGCGCGATGGACGGCGCCTCCAAGTTCGTGCGCGGCGATGCAATCGCCGGACTCATCATCACGGCCGTCAATATTTTCGGCGGCATTATCATAGGCGTGACGCGTCACGACCTTCCGTTCGAGCGGGCGGTCGACACCTTCACCAATCTCTCGGTAGGCGACGGTCTCGTGACGCAAATGCCGGCGCTGATCGTGTCGTTGGCGGCCGGTCTACTCGTGTCGAAGGGCGGTACGCAGGGGTCGACCGAAGGCGTCATCATCTCTCAGTTCGGCAATTATCCTCGGGCGCTGCTGCTTGCCGGTTCCGTCATGGCGGTTCTCGCGCTCGCGCCGGGGCTGCCTTTGCTGCCTTTCGCCGCCATCGCGGGCATTCTGACCTTCATAAGCTTCAGCATCACCCGGCAGAGAGCAGCAACGGCGCGCGCCGTCGCGACCGCGAAGACGGAAAGCCAGTTTGTTTCAGCTGAAGAACAGTCGCGACTTTCGATACGCGAGCAATTGAAGACGACGGAGATCGAAATTTGCTTCGGCAAACAGATCTCGACGGTCTTGATGCGCGCTTCCAGCGATCTGCCGCAGCGCGTTGCGAAGATGCGGCGCAAGTTCGCTAAGCAATACGGCTTTGTCGTTCCCGAGATCAAGCTTGCGGAAGATTTGTCCGTTCCCTCGAAGAGCTATCAAATCAAGGTGCACGGAACGGTTGTCGCCAGCGCCGAACTCAGACTGGGAGATGTCCTCGTCGTCGTCGGCGACGGGCCGAAGCCCGATACGCCCGGCGACGAGACGCGGGAGCCGGCGTTCGGCATGAAGGCGCTTTGGGTGCCGGACATTTTTACGAACGCCTTGAAACGCGACGGCTACGTGCCCGTCGAGAATACATCGGTGCTTCTGACGCATGTCGCCGAAGTGATCCGTAACAGCCTTGCACAGCTGCTGTCGTACCGCGATCTGCGGGCTCTTCTCGACCGGCTCGATCCGGAATATCGCAAGCTGCTTGATGAAATTTGCCCAGCGCAAATCTCGTATTCGGGCCTTCAGGGCGTTCTGAAGATGCTGCTCGCCGAGCGCATTTCGATCCGCAACCTGCATCTCATCCTGGAAGCGGTAGCGGAGATCGCGCCCTTCTCGCGCAAAGCCGAGCAGATTGCCGAGCACGTCCGCATGCGCCTAGCGTCACAAATTTGCGGTGATCTGAGCGAAGGCAATTATCTCAAGGTCGTGCGGCTAGGAAACCGTTGGGAGATCGCTTTCCATCAGGCGCTGAAGCGCGACCCGAAGGGCGACATCATCGAATTCGATATCGATCCGCGCCTTATCGAGCAGTTCGGCGCCGATTTGAGCCGCGTGGTGCAGCCGCTTATGGATGCCGGCCATCAATTCGTTCTGGTCACGGCGGCCGAAACGCGGCCCTATGTTCACACCGTCACCGAACGACTCTACGGCACTCTGCCCGTGCTGTCGCATCTCGAGATCAGCCGCGGCGTCCAGATCCAATCACTCGGGTCCATTTCGTGACCGAGTTCACGCACGAAAGCATCCTGATACCATTGATCGTCTTTTGTCGTGTCGGCGCTTGTTTCATGGTGCTGCCGGGTATTTCGAGCGAACGTGTGCCGATGCAAATGCGGCTTTTCATTTCGCTCGCGGTGGCGCTAGCCTTGACGCCACTGGTCAATGACCTGGTTCGCCCTGCCGCGGGAGCACCTGCAAGCGACCTCCTGGCGATGCTCGTCACCGAAACGCTGGCCGGGCTATTCCTGGGCTTTCTGGTGCGGATATTTTTCCTGGCGCTTGAGTTTGCGGCGATCGCCATGGCCAATTTCGCCGGCTACGGCTCGGTCTTTTCGCACGCCATCGATAGTAATGATCCCTCAACACCCTTTTCGGCGTTCGTGACGCTGCCGGCCGTTGCTTTGTTCTTCATTACCGATCAGCACATCAACGTCATCCGCATGCTGCAAAACTCCTACGGCGTCTTCAAAGTGGGGCTGCCGTTTGCCACGCCTCCAGACCTTGCGACGATCGTCGCGACATTCGGTACGGCTTTCAAGTTGACATTGCAGCTCGGTGCCGCGCTCGTTGTCTACTCGCTGACGGTGAACCTTGCGTTCGGCTTCCTGAACAAGATGGTTCCGCAAATTCCGTCATATTTTATATCGACGCCATTCGTCGTTCTGGGCGGGCTCATCATTCTCTTGCAGATCGACAGTACGATGCAGGAGATTTTCTCGTCTCTCGTCATGCAGGCCATCGCAAACCTCGGACAAAATGGCTAGAGCCTCGAAAAAACTTCGCCGTCTGGCGGACGTCTTCCAAGATCTCGAGACGGTCGAGCGGGCGAAGGTCGGCGAGCTGACGCGCGAAATGAATGAGCTGCGTACCGCTCAAGACGAAATCCTTGCCAGCCTGGCGGAGCCGACGGCATTTCACGGCCAGTTCGTCGCGTTGCTGTCAGGCCGCGTCGGCAGTCTCGAACGTCGCCTGCAGCGGCTGGCCGGGGAACGCGAGATCGCGCTGCGGCAATACACTGAGGCGGCGCGCCGTAAGCGCAGTGCCACCGAGTTGCTGGCAAAAGCTCGTGCCGAGGAAGCCCGCAAGTTCGAACAGGCGGAACTCGAAGCGCTCTTGGAATTTCAGGAAGCTACAGCCGCGCAAGGCCGGTGTAAGTCTCCGCGTTCAACCTGAGACGATCTCTTTTCCAGGCGAAGCCACCCCCATGTCCTCGATTCTACCCGCTTCAGGTATTGATTCGGCAGCGTGGGCTGCCGGCCGGTCAATCGAGCAGACGGCACCGAGCAAGCTCGCGAACCTCGCCGCCGATCGTTCCAATTCCGGCAAGCCGGACAGCAAGACGAAGGACGTCGGCCAACAATTTGAGGCGATGTACCTACGCCAGATGCTTGATGAGTTTATGCCCAAGGATTCCGAGGCGTTGTTCGGCAAGGGAACGTCTGGAACGGTCTGGCGCTCGATGCTTGTGGATAGCTTGGCGACGTCGCTGTCCAAGGCCGGCACGATCGGCCTCGCACAGATGATCATGAGACCTGAACCGACCAAGGGGAAATAGAATGAGCGTCGCTGCATTCGAGGGAATATCCAAAGCGCCTCATACGCCCGGTGCGAACGGAGCCCCCATTGCCGCTGTCGTCCCCCGGCGCACGGCACCGCCATCTCGTTCCGTTGCGCCGCATCCCGATGCCTCGCGCGCGCTGGTCCTCTCCGTCATCAAGCGCATCGAAGGTTATCTCGAAGAAGAGACCGCAGCCCTGCAAAAGTCGCTCGATTTCGATTTCAAGGCGTCGAATGATCGAAAGAGCCAGGGTCTCGTCGATCTCAATCAAGCGCTCCGGCGGCTGCCGAAATCGGACGTCAATGCAGATCTCAAGGCACGGCTTGAGACGTTCCGCAAAAAACTTGCCGGCAATCTGAGAGTGATTCGGCTGCATTTGGATGCCGTCAAAGAAATCGCTTCGATTCTTTCGGACGCGATACAGAGCGCCGAATCTGACGGCACGTACACACGTAGCATCGGCCCCTACCGGAGCGCTCCGTGATCCGGATGATCATCTTAAGTATCGCGGCTTGCTTGTCGACGATGGGCGGGGTTTACGGCGCCGTAACGTGGAAGAAGAGCGCCAGTGAGAACCCGGATAAGGGTGCCCAGGCGAATGTGCAGATGATGAAGACGCGTATGGTCAGCGTACCGGTCATGTCAGACGGGCAGGTTCTCGGATACGTCGTGGCCCGCTTGCAATTCTCAGCCGTTACCGAAGAACTGAAGGCCAGCACGGTGCAGCCGGAACCCTTCGTCGCCGACGAAGCTTTCAAGCGCATCTACGATACGACGCCGGGCGACATGAAAGCCGGTCGCAAGCAAGCGCTGCGCGTGCTGACGGCGGATATCGCGAGCGGCGTCAATAAGAGGCTTGGCCGCAACGTCATCAAAGACGTGTTTATCGACAGTTGGACCTATCTTTCCAAACAAGACATGATGAAGAACAAATGACCACGCTCGATAGTGACTTTGCTTTCGGCAAAATGTTTCGCAAGGCCACGGCGGCCGACTTCGGACTGCGTCAGGAGCACGACGCCTTCGCCGACACAGATGCCGACGGGTCGAAAGTGCGGGGCGGCATGGCGGCGCTGTCAATTTTCGCCGGTCTTGGCATCATGTCGGCGGTCATATTCACGACCGGCTATCTGGCGCTGCTATCCGATACGCCTGCGATATGGATTCACCGGCTAATGGCGCTGACGGTGGCGCAGAGCATTCTTATTTCCGCCGTCGCGATGAAACTTCTGCCGCTCATCGAACGCCGCCGTCTTTCGGTACGCATCATCACTGACGCTCGCGCAAACAGAGTGCCGCCGCTGCTCGACCAATCGTTACGCACCAATGAGGCTGCAGCAATCCCGCCACCGCTTCCCGAGCCGGTTGTCGGCGGGAAATTGGCAGGGCGGGAGTTTTTACAGCACGCCGATGGGGCGATCGAGATCGATACGCTCGTCGGGCGGCGGCGTTTCGCGTCACTCGCAGCCGCCAGAGAATTCGTCGGCGGCTGACGGCAACTCAGCCGGTCAATGCAAAATCTTCGAAGTCGCCGGCGCCGTTTTGCTGCGCATCGGACGTCTCGCTCTTGATGCCGCTCAGACGCTCGCTGACGTCGGCAAGTTTGACCGATTTCAAGGCCTCCGAGACGTCGATCTTCCATTCCGGCTTCGCAAGTTTCGAGATACCGATTAGGTAATTCGAAACGGCATCGAGGCTTTGCGAAAGCCGATCAAGGCTCTGCAATTCATAGAGCGATTGGGAGCCTCCAAAGGCTCCGGCGACGACCAGATTGCCGATCAGGTCTTGAAGATCATTGACGCTGTCGGAAAGCACCCGCACTTCATGGCCCAACGTGGTGAGAACTTCGGGAACAGCAACAAGCTCTGCTTTGCAACCGTTGGCGTTGTCTGCGGTACCGCTCATGACACCTATTCCCTTGAACGTATGACTGCTTCTAGAACAACTCGAGTTCGCCGGCGTGCGTATCGACGGCAGCGGCTGGAGCGACGACCGGCCGTTCGACCTGAAGTGTTCCGGTGAGCAGGATTTGTCGCGCCCGACCTGACACCGGCCAATACTGAATTCTGCGCCCCTGCAAGCCGCCGGTGCTGCCACCGATATGAGCGATGCCCTCGTCGCGGAGGAAACGCTCGGCAAATTCGACATTGTGTTTGCCGATATCGGTATGCGCCCGCACGGTTTTCGCGCCGCCAAAGAGCTTTGCCTCGAGGCGTTCGCGGCGTGCTCCGGATTTGAGCAAGCCGTTGACAAGAAGCTCCATCAGATGAACGCCCATGCGTTCGGCTTCATCCGATTTCACGCGGCTGGTATTACCGGGCAGCAAAAAGTGATTGATGCCGCCGACACCGGCGAGCGGATCGCGGATGCAGGCCGCAACACATGATCCGAGGATCGTCGTGACCATGACGTTCTGTTCGCTGGCCACGAAGAATTCACCTTGGATGATGTGGACGCGATTTTCTTTTGTCGCGACCGCACTCATGTCAATTTCCCGACGACGGCCTCGATGCACGTTTTCAGGGCTGGCACCGTGAAAGGCTTAGCAAGGAAATTATTGAGGCCCCATTTCTTGCCCTCGTCGATCAAGGCCTTGTCGCCCTTGCCGGTTACGAGGATGAAACCGACCCTGCTCGTCGGGGCATGCTGGCGCAAAGCACGCAGCAGCTGGATGCCGTCGATCTTCGGCATATTGAAGTCCGATATGACGAGGTGGCACGGGGTCGTCATCATCATCTTCAGCGCTTCTTCGCCGTCCTTGGCGACCCTGAACGACTTCAGTCCGATCTGATCCAATCCGTCCGTCAGAAGCGCACGGCTAACCGACGTGTCGTCGACCACCATTATCGTAAGTTGCTGCATTGAGGGCATGGACCGCCTCCTAGTGTTTCTTGTTTGTTGACGTTTCTGCCATGATCGCTGCCGCCAGTCGCTCAAGCGGCAGCTGCTTCTCTACCGCACCGATATCGAATGCCGCTTTCGGCATTCCATAAACGATGCAGGTCGATTCATTTTGCCCGAATGTCTTGGCTCCAGCCTTGCGCATCGACAACAATCCTGCGGCGCCGTCGCGGCCCATGCCTGTGAGAATTACGCCGACCGCATGGCCTTTGCTCGAACGTGTCACCGATTCGAAAAGCACGTCGACGGAGGGACAATGGCCGTTAACCCGGTCCCCCGATTTCAGACGACAGCGCAAATCGGTTCCGCCGCCCGCAACTTCCAGATGCTGCGATCCTCCGGGCGCCAAATAGATGTGGCCGGGCGCAAGTTTGGCCCCCTCGGTCGCCTCCTGCACTTTGGCGGCGCACACCCTATCAAGGCGGCTGGCGAAGCTGCGTGTGAATGAGGGCGGCATGTGCTGGGCGATGACCGCCGGCGGGCAATTTTCCGGAAATTGCGATAAAAGCGCGATGAGAGCCTCGACTCCTCCCGTCGATGCGCCAATCGCGAGTACCCGCCCATCCGATTGATAGTCCTCGTGCGACCGCCGCGCGTCTGCGGCGTGCTTTTGATTATCGTCTCTGAGAAGTGGCCGAACGCGTGCTGAAGCGGCAATCTTGACCTTGAACGGCAACTCTTCAAAGTTGTGTTCGTTGCCTGGTCTCGGCTTCTCGATGCAATCGACCGCACCGATCTCGAGCGCCTTGATCGTTTCTTCGGCGCCGCGGCTCGTCAGCGTCGATACCATGATGACGGGCATCGGCCTCAGCCTCATGATTTTTTCGAGAAACTCAAGACCGCTCATGTTGGGCATTTCGACGTCGAGCGTAACGACATCGGGATTGAGTGTCTTGATCGCTTGACGCGCCTGCAGAGGATCTGCGGCTTCGCCCACGACCTCGATTTCGGGATCGCGCGCCAACGCCGATGAGATCAGGCCGCGCATCGTCGAAGAGTCATCTACGACCAGAACTCTAATCTTTTTCATGCGCGCACACCGCCGCTCTTGCGGTAGCTGGTGATGCCGTCGGCAGTCAGCATAGCTGATGCAGGACCGGAAACACGTTCGGAATGACCTATGTAGAGCGCGCCTTTGTCGGCTAGCAGCCGCGTCAGGCGTTGCCAGATCATGTTTTGCGTATCGCGATCGAAGTAGATGACGACGTTGCGGCAGAAAATGGCATCGAACGGCCCTTTGAAAGGCCATGAGCCCATGAGATTCAGCTCGCGAAAAGACACCAGTGAGCGAACCTCGTCCGAGATTTTCAGGGCCCCGCGATCTTCCCCTGCGACGGGCGCGAACCACTTCGCACGTAGATTGGGCGGAACGTCGCTCAGCTCTTCCTTCTGATAGAGACCCTTCATGCCGTGCGCGACGACGTGCGGATTGAGATCGGTCGCAAGGATGCGCACGTCCAACTGGGCGGCCTCAGGAATGGCGGAGAGGACGGTGAGCGCCATCGAATAGGGTTCCTGGCCGGTCGAACAGGCCGCCGACCACAGCCGGACGCGATTTCCCCGGCGCGCCGCATCGGCGAGCGGCTCTAGGATCGTTTTTCTCAAATGCTCGAAGTGATGCTGCTCTCTGAAAAAGCGGGTCACGTTCGTCGTCAGCGCCGCGATCATACTACTTCGCTCGGCCGCGTCGTCGCGAACCGCGTCGCAGTAATCCGAGAACGTCGGAATTCCGAGCGCTCTCAGCCGTTTCGCAAGGCGCGAATAGACGAGAGTCGCTTTCGACTCGGCCAAGTCAATTCCCGACTCGGCCTTGACGAGGTCCGCGATCTCGCGAAAGTTCGCCGCCGAAAACGCGAACTCACCCGTGACGAGCATTTCCGAACGGCTTGATGCCGAACGGTGAGCCGCAGTGGTCATGCGGCCGCCTTCTCCGTCACCGGCAATACGCAATCGAGCGTCACGATGCTGATCATGCGGCCGTCGACCGCATAGACGCCCTTGACGAAGGTCTTCGCCATTTCCGACGCGACATCGGGCGTCGGCTGCATCGAGGCTTCAGAAGTCATTAGTATGTCGGACACGGCGTCCACAAGAAGACCGACGACCTGCTGATGAACCTGTACGACAATGATGACGCTACGCGGCGTCGGCTCGGTGAGCCCGAGGCCAAAGCGCATCGCGAGATCGATGATGGGGAGGACGGCACCCCGAAGATTAATGACGCCGCGAACGTACGGCGGCGCATGCGGCAGCGGCGTGGCGGGCGTCCAGCCGCGAATTTCGCGAACGCCCATGATGTCGACGCAGAATTCTTGCGACCCCATGCAAAAGGCAACAAATTCCCGATCGCCGGAATTGGCTGCGTGTCCGATGTCATGCACGATGGCTATCCTCCCGTTCCATAGCGCAGCTCGCCGGCGAGCGGATCGTTGAGCAAGCCGCTTACCAACGCATCGACGTCGAGAATGAGCGCGACGCGCCCGTCCCCGAGGATGGTGGCGGCCGCGATCCCCGCGACGGTGCCGTAATTTGCTTCCAAGCTTTTGATGACGACCTGGCGTTGATCTTGAATGGAATCGACGAGCAAGGCGTTGCGCGTGCCGTCGCCCGTTTCGACCAGGATTGCGACTCCGCGCTCTGGCTCCATCGCGACGTCACGAAATCCGAGTTGCGTTCCCACGTCGATGACCGGGACGAACGTGTTGCGGATCGACATGACCCGGCCATCAGCGCCAAGCGAATGAATCTCGCCCTTTTTGGGTTTCGATGTTTCAACGATCGCCGTCAGCGGCACGACAAGCGTCTGGCCCGCGACCGAAACTGCCATGCCGTCGAGAACGGCGAGCGTCAGCGGCAAGCTCATCGAGAATGTCGAGCCGAGTCCCGGACGCGATGAAATCGAGATGCGCCCGCCCAGCGCCACGATCGACCGCTTCACGACGTCCATGCCGACGCCGCGGCCCGAAATGCTCGATACCGTCGCGGCGGTCGAGAAGCCCGGCAGGAACAGCAGGTTGTCGATGTCGTTGTCGGAGAGCTGTGCATCGGCCGCAATCAAACCCTTTTTGATCGCCGAGGCGCGAACCTTCGGGCGATCGATGCCGGCGCCGTCGTCCGAGACTTCGATGACGATGCGACCGGAGCGGTGCGCTGCGGTCATGCGGACCATGCCTTCGGCAGGTTTGCCCGCGGCGAGACGCACTTCAGGCGCTTCGATTCCATGATCGACGGCGTTGCGGATCATGTGCGTCAACGGTTCGGCCAAGCGCTCGACAACCGTCTTGTCGACCTCCGTCGCCTCGCCTTCCGTTTTCAGGCGGACTTCCTTGCCGGTGGCGTCCGCTACCTCGCGAACCATGCGTGACATGCGCTGGAACAGTGGCTTCACCGGCTGGGCGCGGATGGCCATCACGCTTTCCTGGATCTCGCGCGTCAGTTGCTCGAGTTCCTCAAGGCCGATCACGACCGAGGACGAGCCTGCGAAATTCGCTTCTATCACGCGCTGCGACAGCATCGCCTGATTGATTACAAGTTCGCCGACGAGGTTGATCAGCCGATCGACTCGATCGAACTCGACGCGGATCGTCGTCTGCGTCGGGACGACGGCTGCGGTCTTGGATTCAGCTTTCGCAATTTCGGCCGCCGGAGCCGGCGTGCTGGCCGGTTCAACGCTCGTTGTTTCCGGTAAGGCCTGCATTTGCGGTGTGGCAGGCTCGGCAATCGTTTGCGACTGTGCCTCGGGCTCGACCGCCGGCGCGCCGCTCAATGCCTGACTGAGTAACGCCGCTATATCGGCGTCAGAAACTTCCGCCTGGCCGTCGGTCTCGATTGAAAGATCGGCTTCGCCTTCGACGAATTCGAACACTTCGCGCACATCGGCGATTTCGTGCTCGGAGTTGAGATCGATGGACCACGCCAAGTAAGCGCCGCCCGGATCGACGGCATCGAGTTGCGGCACCGCGGATGTATCGCAGGTCGCCTGCATGATGCCGAGACGGTTCAGCTCGCGCAAGACGAGCACGGTCTCGTTGGCGTTGCCGTAGAGCTCGGGGCGGGGGCTAAAATTGATGCGATAGTCGTGGCTAGGTGTTGCCGGTATGTCTATTGTGATTTCCGGTAATCCGAAGTCGATGACCGTCGGCTGAAAGTCGATGACTTCCTCGACCTCTTCGGCCTGACCTTCGATCACCGTCAGCGCCTTCACTTCGCTCGCGATGGCGGCGTAGCTCGACTCGTCGATTTCCTTGCCATCGCGAGAGGCTTCGACGAGATCGGCAAGAACGTCGGCAGCGCGGAGCATGACTTTCATCACGTCCGGCAAAGGCGTCAGCTTGCCGCTGCGAACATGATCAAGTGCCGTCTCGAAACTATGGGCAAATTGCACCAGCGCGGTGAGTTTGAACGCGCCAGCGCCGCCCTTGATGGAATGCACGGCGCGAAAAACCGCGTTTACGGTTTCGGAATCGGCACTTCCTTCGTCCATCGCGAGCAGGCCGAGTTCCATCTCGGAGAGCTGCTCTTCGCACTCCTGGAAAAACGTCTGCCGGATTGCCGCCATTGTATCCACGGTCATCACTCCACTCGTGGACTTAAGCTGCAACGCGCCGGATGGCGGCGATGAGTTTGACTGGTTCGAAGGGTTTGACGATCCAGCCGGTCGCGCCGGCTTCCTTCGCCCGCGTCTTTTTCGCCGCGTCGCTCTCCGTCGTCAGAACGAGAATGGGAACGTTGCGGTAGCGGCCGTCTTTGCGCACGGCCTCAATGAGACCGAAGCCGTCCATCTTCGGCATGTTGATGTCCGTCACGATGACGTCCGGCATCGCCGTCTGCAGAACCTCGAGTCCGTGAACGCCATCGACGGCCTGCATCACGTTAAAGCCCGCTTCCGCGAGCGCCATTCTCAGCATGTCCCGCATCGTGCGAGAATCGTCGACCGTGAGTATCGTTTGCGTCATGGCGTTGTTCCTTGGAGCATCAGGTCTTCGCGCGACAATCCGATCAGCGCGATCGTATCGAGTAGCTCAGAGCTGGAATTCGTAACGCAGTAACTCATTCCATCGGCCTGCCAGGTGCGCGCGGCTGCGATCAAGATTTGCAGCGACTGCGCACCAACCCGGCGAACCTGACTTGCATCGACGACCAGCGCGTTGCCGCGCCGCGCCAGCAGCATGTCTTTGACGGCCGCCGCAGCCGAGGCGTCGAGGCAGTCGGGCAATATCAGCGCAGCCGAACCTACCTCTGGCGCCGACTCGACGATCCCGTCCATCGGCGTAGCTTTGGCTTTGGCAATTGCTTTGGCCTTGGGGGCCGCAGCTTTCCTCGGCTTGGCCTTCGCCTCTGCCGATTTGCCGGTGCCAGCCTTCAGCCGGCCGCCGGAAGCGGCCGCTTTCTGCTTTGCGCGCGGCATTTAGAATTCCTCCCAGCCCGCATCGGCTCCTGACGCGGACCTGTGGTGGTGCGTTCCGTTCATCGCCACCTTTGACTTCGCCGCGGTACGCGTCGCGCGAGCGGCGGGCTTGGCGGTTTCGCGGCGCGACGACATCTCGACGACCGTCTCATCTCCCGTTCTGAACCGGCTGACGAGGCGGGCAAGTTCCTCGGTCTGCTGGGCCAGTGTCTGCGTCGCGGCGGTTGCCTCTTCGACCATCGCGGCGTTCTGCTGCGTCACCTGATCCATCTCGTTGACGGCGGTGTTGACCTGCTCCAGGCCGTGGGCCTGCTCGTTGGCGCTTGCAGCAATATTCGTCACGATGTTGTTGATTTCGGCGACCTGCGAGACGATGCGTGTCAGCGCAAGGCCGGTTTCGCCGACAAGCTGCACGCCTTGTGCGACCTGACCCGTCGAAGCCGAAATCAGACCCTTGATCTCCTTCGCCGCTTCGGCCGAACGCTGAGCCAATGCGCGAACCTCGGACGCAACGACCGCGAAGCCACGGCCGGCATCACCCGCACGCGCTGCCTCAACACCGGCATTCAATGCCAGAAGATTGGTCTGGAACGCGATCTCGTCGATGACACCGATGATCTGGCTGATCTGCTTCGATGAATTTTCGATGCCGTTCATGGCTTCGATGGCTTTGCGGACAACCTCGCCGCCCTTTTCCGCATCGGCCTTGGCGACCGACACCGTTTCGCGGGCGTGCGTCGCGCCGCGTGCCGTCTTGTTGACGGTATCGGTGATTTCCTTGACGGCGGCTGCCGTCTCCTCGAGGCTGGCTGCCTGGTTTTCCGTGCGGCGCGACAGATCGTCGGAAGCCTGCGAAATTTCCTCGGTCCCGAGTTTGATGCTGCCGGCGCCTTTCTTGACGAGCGCGATCGTGCTCTTCAAATGCGTGACGGCGGAGTTGAAGTCCGACTTGAGCTTGGCAAATTCGGGCGCGACTTCGATGTCCAAGGCTGACTCGAGATTACCTTCTGCAAGGCTCGACAGTGAGCTACCGAGTGCGTCGACAACGAGGTGGATTTGCTTTTCAGCAGCCACTTTCTCGGTCTGCGCGCCTTCGAGCTGACCCATCATCAGATTCATCTGACTGATGATCGCCTCGTATTCCGAAATGACCTTCTCGGTAATGCGGTGAGAGAAGTCGCCTCTGGCGATGCGGTCGGCGGCTCCCGTGAAGGCGTCCATGAAGCGCTCATGCTCGTGGGCATAGTGATCGCTTTGTACCTGCTGCTCCTTGGCGGCAGCGACTGCCGCGTCGGTCATTGCCTTGTTCTCGACGACGGCTTCCTTGAAGCGGGCCAGAGCTTGCGCGATCAGTCCGTTTTCATTGCTGTCCGTCAGATGGGGAACGTCGACGCTAAGATCCTTGCGGCTGATCTGGTCCATGGCGCGGATGAGATCCGCGAGCCGCGTCGACACGCCCTTCGCCAGCATTGAGACGACAAATATCGCGCCAACGGTTGCTGCGAGAAGGAGCGCCAGCGTCCGATATAAGGCACCGCGCGCGTCGGCGGCATGAACCTCGGCCAATTGCACGAAGAGATCACCGGCCTCGCGGGCGATTACGCCGACCGAGCCATTAGCGCTAGCCAGCGCGTCCTGGATCTCGGGTGCAATCTGAGCGCGCTGGAAGTTCGCGGTCTTAAGTTTTGAGGCAATATCGTCGAGTTGCGATAGAAGCTGATCGCCTCCTGTTCCCAGCGTGCGCTTGGCATTGCCTGAAGCGTCGTCGGCCATCAAATCGCGGAGCGGCTCACGAAGGTTTTGCGTCGCTTCGCGCATGGCACTGTAATTCATCGCCAGCGCGGCTTCATTGGCACCGGCGCCAGGAGCAGCCAGAGTGTTCTGAAGCTCTACGAGGGCAAGTTTGATTTTAGGCAGGCGGTGAATGAGGATCTCTTGTGTGTGATGGGCATCAAGCGAGGAGTCCACGGTCATCGCCGAGTCGTCTGCAATTTCGCCGAGCAAATCGACGCCGATGCGCGCCCGTTCGCCTGCCGATTTGGCGCTGACGAATGCATTGATCTTGGGCTGGACGCCAGCGAACTGGCCGCCGCGCGACGTAAGCGCGGTCAATTCGCCGTTCGCCATTCCGGACCTGGCGTCATCCGAAGCGAGATCGGACCAGACGGCGCGTGCAAGATTTGCTCCCGCAATCTCGCCTTCGACTATGCTGATGTCGCCCATTTTATTGGACGCATAGATGCTCAATTGGATCAACGACGGTACGAGAAATATCGCCGATATCAGGGCAAGCCTGCGCGGCATTGACCACGTGCTGTTGATGTAACCGATGACCATGGCTTCGACCTGTTGCTAGCGGTTGTTGATGATTCGTCCAGTCGGAACGAAAGGAGAGAGGGCTATAGAGAGGGCGCTCGTGCGACTTCGAAAGTCGCTCGACATGCGTTGCCGATCGCGAATTATCGGCGATTGAGGCTGAGAGGCGGCCACGAACCGTCTTTGCGGCGCCCGGCACAAAACCGGCAGCGCTTGACGTTGTGATCGAATATTGTTGCAGCCGACGAATTCGCTTCATCCGATCGTGCGATCGGATGCGATTGGACATACGCCATGAGCGTGTTCCTGCTTTCTAAAAGCCCGGAACATGTCGGGTTGTACCGACTCGGCTGCGCGGCATCATGCCTATGATTCGAGTATCAAGCAGTCGTTCGATACAAATAGCCGTCAAAACTATCGAATTCGTTTACAACGTCGGACGGCTGCATTTTTCTGTAATTTAGTTTCTTGCAACGATATTTAGGCGGTATTTATCGGCTCGGAATTGCAATTCCGATTTATGTGCGCTGCCGTCAATTATAATTCCAAAATGATTTGAGGGCGGCGCGGCCGTTACACACGACCTTTTCCAGCTCATCGGGATCAATACGGCGCATATTCCATTCGCGATGTGCCCCAGCCGCAAACCTTGCCAAACTATTTATTTAGCCAGGATAGGCGTCGCGGCGCCCGGATGAACACCGCCCCGATAGACGTGTCCTGCATGTGCACCATGCGGCATTTGACGATGAAATCGTTTTCCGGAATTTCGAGATAAAATTCATTCTCGACGGCTTCGGGTCGCGCAATTTTGATTCTCGCGCCGGCCTCCGATAGGTCGATCACGGTTGCCGACAGGCGCGCGCCGCCGTCCTGGACGATCGTTGCCGATTTGAAAGCTGGCCGGCGGCCGAATTGGCGCCGCCCGGGAGGTTTATCTATCACGAAGTGCTCACTTCATATGAGTCCGGTAGAGGGTGAACGAGCGACCTTGCGTCGAACTGGTTGCGCTGCGGTATATGCAAAAGATCATTATGCGTAGAAGCCTTGATTGTGCGAAGTGGCGGGAAAATCCCGACTAATTCAACTTTAAGACATTTAAGTCTAATTATTCGTATCGAGAGGCTGAAATCCGAGAGGATTCCATCAGAGGCATGAAGCCGTCCTGTCGCGCCAACATCTGAGTGGCATGCGCAATCATAGATCGAAAGCCGCTCGAGATGGGCCAATGCCCAATCTCGCTCGTCGCTCCAACCCGCCGCAAAGCGCAGGGAGGAACGGCGAGGATAGAGCGGGGGGAAATGGCGCCATGGCGTTGAATTTAGATGGTCTCGCTTCCAGTGCTTCGGCCTCCAAAGTCGTGGAGCGCAAAGTCAAGGGACTGCCCCATCTCGACTCATCTTGGGGCGCCAAAGGGCTCGCCTCGGCGCTCGACCAGCTGGGTATCGTGTCCGTCACGGACGCTGAAGGCTGCATCGTACATGCGAACGATGAGTTCGTCCGCGTTAGCAAGTACACGCGCGAAGAGCTGCTCGGGCAAAACCATAGGATGCTGAATTCGTCACATCACTCGAAAGAGTTCTGGGACGAGGCGTTTCGCAAGCTTGCCAAGGGCCAGCCGTGGCGATCACCGGTGAAGAATCGCGCGAAGGACGGCGGCTTCTACTGGGTCGACGCACTAATCGTTCCCCTCAAAGGCCGGAATCGCCGGACGAAGGGATACCTGTCGGTCCAGATCGATATCACCGTGGCGGTGACGCTCCATATCGAATTACAAGAACGCACGGCTCTCCTGCAGGGAATTGTTGAAAATTTCCCGGGCGGCATCGCGGTGTTCGACAAGGATCATCGCCTGATTCTTTGCAACGAAAAGCAAAAGCAGTTGATGGACTACCCGAGCGAGCTGTTCGAGAATGGCCCGCTGACGCGCGAACGACTTTATCGTTTCAACGCCAATCGTGGAGAATACGGCGCAGGCGACATCGAGGAGCAGGTCCACTCGCGGCTCGAAATGGCTCGAAACGGAGCGCCCTATATCTACGAAAGACAGCGGCCAAATGGAAAATACGTCGAGGTTCGCGGCACGCCGCTGCGTGACGGCGGTTACGTCACCACTTACCTCGATATCACCGATCGCAAACGCGATCAGGAAACGATTGGCCGGCTTGCGCACCACGACGCCCTGACAGGACTGCCGAACCGCGCCCTGTTCCACGATCGCATCCGATTGGGCCTGGCACGCGTGAAGCGTGGTGACACGCTGGCACTGCATTGCCTCGATCTCGATCGGTTCAAGTCCGTCAACGATACCTTGGGCCATCCGGTTGGCGACTCCCTGTTGAAGGCGGTAGCGCATCGGTTAATCGGCACCATACGGGACACCGACACCGTTGCCCGGCTGGGTGGCGATGAGTTCGCAATCATACAGGTTGCCCCGAAGTCGCTCGCAGAGGTCGAACGGGTTGCCAAGCGCGTCATAGCCGAGCTGTCGGAGCCGTTCATTATCGGTGAAAACTCGATTTCGATCGGAACGAGCATCGGAATTGCGATGGCTCCGCCCAACGGCATTGACGTCGAGCAATTGATGAAGAACGCGGACATGGCGCTCTACCGCACCAAATCGCTCGGCCGCGGCACATTCGGTTTCTTCGAAGAAAACATGCACGAACGGCTGCAAAGCCGGCACCAAATTGCAATGGGACTCCGCGAGGCCATCGCAAATGGCAAATTCGAGCTGCATTACCAGCCTATCGTCAACGTCAAGACGCGCAAGATCGCCGGCTGCGAAGCACTCATCCGCTGGTCGCATCCCGAGCGAGGATTGATCCCGGCGTCAGAATTCATTCCCATCGCCGAGGAGTGCGGTCTCATCGGTCAGATCGGCGATTGGGTTCTCAAAACCGCCTGCGCCGAAGCCAAGCATTGGCCGGACGACATCTGGGTTGCGGTGAATATTTCCGCGGCTCAGTTCCGTGGCCAGGATCTCATCGACAAGGTAACGGACGCATCGAACGGTTTCCCGCTCTCGCGCCTTATTATCGAGATTACGGAAACGCTGCTCATGAAGGATCGCGAGGTCGCAACGGTCACGCTCGATCGGCTACGAAAGATGGGCGTCCGCTTCGCAATCGACGATTTCGGGACTGGCTTTTCATCGTTGAGTTATCTGCAGAGCTTTCCGTTCGACAAGATCAAGGTTGATCGCTCGTTCGTGTCGGCTATCGCCAATCACAAGCGCTCCACGACGCTGCGGCGCTCGATCATCCAGCTCGGTTACAATCTCGGCATGACGAGCGTCGCCGAGGGTGTCGAGACCGAGCAACAGCTCGATCTGCTTCGTGCCGAGGGATGCGTAGAAGCGCAAGGCTTTCTCTTCTCGCGCGCCGTTCCAGCGGCGAAGGTCCGTACGCTTTTTGCCAATCCTCTATGATGAGATGCTTGGCGCCAAGGATGGAAGGGTGACAGGGTCATGCTGAGCGCACTTCGTAAGATTTCGGAAACCTCGAAATCACCGCGGCGGGCCGTCAGCGTCTCAAACGAGCCTGTCGAAGGCAACGACCTTTTCGAAGCGTTTGTTTGCGAATTCCATTGGACCGCCTTGCAGATCGGCGCCATCACCTGCTGCATGAACGCGAGCCTCGCTTCCGGGCGCACCTGGATGCTCAGATCATGCATCAACCTCGTGCCGGTGGAATCTGTCGTTGTGAAACAGGCGCTGCGCTCCTGGCAAGACCTGGAACTTCCACGTGAGCTCGCGGCTGCAATCGGCCGAATCTATTTCGATCTCTCCGATGCCAAAAGGCTCGCCCTACCTTTGATCGATAGCGCCGGCGTCTTCGTCGGCCCCCAAATTCCGTTGGCCAAACTCGAACAAATTACTGCCGTCTGGCGCAAACTGGCAGAAGACTGCAATGGAGCCGTGCAGGATCTCGAACCGGAAACCCGCTGGCGCCTTAGCGGCCTTTACACCAGCAATGCGCTGGCTCTAGGCAAGTTCATGAAAGAGGCGATGACCGGCAAGCGGTCATGCGTCAATCAATTCGGCGAAGTTTCACTTCCGGTTCTCCCGCAGCGCCGCAGAACCCGCCGTTTCACGTTTCTGCAGCC